>Ga0207061_1164_pt1 | contig 15604 bp, 15 predicted proteins | sample Alteio_BWMinCont_31_FD_153275 | JGI IMG/M metagenome (GOLD analysis project Ga0207061, IMG submission 153275) | Enriched cells from forest soil in Barre Woods Harvard Forest LTER site, Petersham, Massachusetts, United States -... | ecosystem: Environmental > Terrestrial > Soil > Temperate forest >... | reverse complement strand
GAAGATTGAGCAAAAAAGACAAAGGGGGCATGAGGTTCCGTCACTCGATTTGGAGTAATGTGTCGGTCAGTGATTCGTTTTGTCGGTGATTTAGCGACGAGGGTAGGTATTTGCTAGACTGCAGGAGATAATCCATGGCCGTCAGTCAGCTTCTTATCGGACCGACAGCGGATCCTGCGCCGAGCACGAAAACTGCCTCGGTTCATCGATTGGGGCAACTACCGACGGCACCGCTCGAGCGGATCGGCCGGCTGGCTCTGCCGCAGATCATGACGGCGGCGCGAATCAACCACCTTGGGCCGCCGCAGATCATTGCTCTCGAACGCGTCGACATGCCGGAGTCGCTGGAACTGCAGGTTCTGGTGCGGGTGTGCGCCGCCGGCGTCGGACCTTGGGATGCCCTGATACGAACCGGCAAGAGCGGCCTGCCGCTGACACCGCCGTTGACGCTGGGTGCCGAAATCTCCGGCATTGTCGAAAAGGTCGGCGCCAATACCAAAGGCTTCGCGCCCGGCGACGAGGTGTTCGGCGCCACCAATCCGCTTTTCGTCATGGGGTACGCCGAATACGCCGTCGTGTCGGCGCGCATGATCGCGAAAAAGCCGGCGGCGCTGTCGCATATCGAGGCCGCGGCGATGCCGGTGGCCGGCGTGATGGCATGGCAAATGCTGTTTGATCACGCGGCGCTGCGCGAAGGCCAGACCGTCGTCATTCACGGCGGCGCCGGCAATGTCGGCGCCTATGCGGTGCAGCTGGCGCGGGCGAAAAAGATCCACGTCATCGCCACCGTCCGCAACGGCGACGCCGACTACGTGCGCGGCCTCGGCGCCCACGAGGTGATCAACGCCGAGACCGATACCCTGATGAACTTCGCGCGGCGCGCCGACGCGGTGATCGACACGGTCGGCGGCCCGGCGCAGGATCAATTGCTCGGCTTCGTGAAACCCGGCGGCGTCATCGTCTCTGCGGTGTCGCGGCCGAATGTGCAGCTGGCGCAAAAACGGCGCGTCCGCGCCGACTATTTCATCGTTGACGTCAATACCGCGCAACTGGCGCGGCTCGCCGAGATGCACGACAACAACGAGCTGGTCGTTCCGGTCGGCAGCGTGCTGCCGCTTAGCGAAGCGCGCGCCGCCCATGAGATGCTCGCCGGCACGCGCGCACACAAACGCGGCAAGATCGTTCTCCAGGTCGCCGGCTAACGACAATCGAAAGAACGTCGCCGGATAAACGTGACGATCAGAAAAACGCCTGGATGCCCGTCTGCGCGCGGCCGAGGATCAGCGCGTGGATGTCGTGGGTGCCCTCGTAGGTGTTGACGGTCTCGAGATTGCACAACACGCGCATGACGTGGAATTCCTCGGCGATGCCGTTGCCGCCGTGCATGTCGCGGGCGAGGCGGGCGATCTCCAACGCCTTGCCGCAATTGTTGCGCTTGAGCAGCGAAATCGCCGGCGGCGACGCCTTGCCCTGATCGATCAGCCGCGACAGCCGCAGCGCCGCGTGCAGGCCGAGCGCGATCTCGGTCTGCATGTCGGCGAGTTTTTTCTGCACCAGCTGGTTGGCGGCGAGCGGCCGGCCGAACTGCTTGCGGGTGAGCACGTAATCGCGGGCACGGTGCCAGCAGAACTCGGCGGCGCCCATGGCGCCCCAGGCGATGCCGGCGCGCGCCACGTTTAGGCAGCCGAACGGGCCGGCGAGGCCGGACACATTCGGCAGCAAATTGTCTTCGGGCACGACCGCGCCTTCGAGCACGACCTCGCCGGTGATCGAGGCACGCAGCGACAGCTTGCCTTCGATCTTTGGCGTGGAAAATCCCTTGGTGCCGCGCTCGACGAGGAAGCCGCGGATCCTGCCGTCGAGCTTTGCCCAAATGATGCCGAGGTCGGCGACCGGCGCATTGGTGATCCAGGTTTTGGCGCCGGTCAGGCAAAAGCCACCCGGCACTTTCTCGGCGCGTGTCACCATCGAGCCGGGATCGGAGCCGTGATCCGGCTCGGTGAGCCCGAAGCAGCCGAGCAATTCGCCGCTCGCCATTTTGGGGAGATATTTGCGGCGCTGCGCTTCGGAGCCATAGGCATAGATCGCCTGCATGGCGAGCGAGGATTGCACCGACATGGCCGAGCGGAAGCCGGAGTCGACCCGCTCGAGCTCGCGCGCGATCAGCCCGTAGCAGACATAGCCGAGGCCGGCGCCGCCGTATTCCTCGGGAATGGTGGATCCCAAAAGCCCGAGCGCGCCCATCTCGCGGAAAATCGCCGGGTCGGTCTGGCCGTCGCGATTGGCGGCGATGACGCGCGGAAACAGCTTCTCCTGGGCATAATCGCGCGCGGTGTCGCGCACCATGCGCTCTTCCTCGGTCAATTCGCCTTCGAGGTCGAGCGGGTCGTCCCATTTGAACGCAGCGTCCTTGATCTGGGCGCTTTTCGGCTGGCTTTTTTGCGTTTTCTCCGCAACCTGGGTCATCGCGCGTCTCCTCGGGTCCCCGCCGGAGGCAAGCTTAGGAGCCTCATATGCCAGCGGCAAGCGGCGGAACAATACCACTGATCAGATGGCGGCCTTGATCGCATGGATGCTGGTTGTTCGCTTTGATGATTTCGTCAAGGGCGGCGCTTCGCGCCGCCGCCTTCGGCAGTCAACGACCCTTGACGAAATCATCAAAGCGAACAGAGTGCCGTCCATGCGATCAAGGCCGCTTTCTCGGCCTTCCAATATGCTTCTTCTCTGCCGTAAGCCGTTGCCGCGTCGGCGGCGTTCCGCTATCTAGGCCCTCACGCGCCCGTAGCTCAGCTGGATAGAGCGCTGCCCTCCGAAGGCAGAGGTCAGGGGTTCGAATCCCTTCGGGCGCGCCAAAGAAAGCCCCATATTTACTGTGTTTTCCGAAAGATTTTGACTGCCACTAATTTTGCCGGTAATGGACTGCTTACATTCGCTGTCAGTAAAACGCGATTTGGCAGGTCCCTATGCGTTCCTCCGAGCTTCCCCGTTATCTGTTCCGGCGTAAGGGCAGCAACAATCTGTACGTTCGGTTGCAGCCGCCCGGCCAAAAGATTATCGAAAAATCGCTTGGCACCGCCGACGTGAAGCTCGCCGAAATCGTGGCAATGCCGCTGATCCGCGAGCACAAGGCGTTCATGTATCAGCGCCGCCCCACGGTGACGCCGATATGGCATCGCGCCTATGAGCCGGGCTTGCGGATCATTGATGGTGAGCAAGCCATCGTCACCGAACGCGAACTGCAATTCATTGATGCCAGCGGCAACGTCGTTCGCCGCGAACCCAACGGCGGCCCGGCAGAGCTTCTTACGCCAGCGCCGCACGGCGGCCCGAGCTTCAAAGCTTACGACGACGCGAAGCGCCCAACGCCTGCTGCTAAAAATGCCGACGACACTTTGCTTGAAACCTACATCAAGCACAACGGGATTACCGGCCTTCCTGAGAAACAAGCGCGTGACATCTGGCATGTCTTCAAGACTGTCGTGAACAAGCCGCTGCGCTCATGCACGCGCGAAGACGGCCGCGCCATCGTGGCATACCTCGAAGACCAAGCCGGTGGAGAAATCAAGAGTGCCACACTTCGGCGCCGGATGGTGCCGCTTGTCGCGACGGTCAATCTTGCCATTGATGAAGGCAAGCTGACGTTCAACCCGTTTTCGTCCGTTGTGCCCATTCGTGATGACGAAGACGAACGCGATCCTTTCGACGAACACGATATGAAGCTCATCCGCGCGAACCTGCACAAGCTCGATAAGAACGATCAGCTTCTAGTTCGCCTAGTGGCAACGACCGGCTTGCGGCGCAGCGAAGCGTTCTCCATTGACCGCGAGGAGATAGAAGACGGCATCCGGTTTGTGTACATCGGCAAGAAGACACCACAATCGCGCCGCCGCGTTCCACTCCCGGCTGACCTGTTGCCCTACCTGCCGCCGAAGATCACTGGCCAACTGATACCCGGCCGCATGGACTCGGCGGGCAAGCGATTGGGAAAATGGATGTTCGAAATTGGTATCCCCGGTATCCCCGATCCTGACATCACCGACAAGGACGACAAAGCTCCCGGCGAACTGGACAAGGCCCCGATGCACAGCTTCCGTCACCGCGCTGCAAATCGCCTGCGTGCCGCCGGCGTGCCCGAAGACGTGCGCGAAGCCGTAGGCGGTTGGGCGAATGGCAAGAAGAAAAAGACCTCTAGGAAATACGGCAACAAGCACGGCGCGGGCTATCCGCTCTCTGTACTGAAAAAGGCCATCAACAAAATCGGATTTTGATTTGGGCGGGCCATTGCGGGACGCTCAGCGGCGTGCGCCGACTCCGCCGCCGCTGCGACTATCTCTGCACCTAGCCATCGAATGAAATCCGCGTCCGCGTTTAGTATTGGTATTTCCTGAGGGCCGAAGGCCTTGCCGAAGCGCGACTGAGCCACCCATGTGCAAAGAAGCGGCCAGTCAATGAGTTGCCCCTCGGGTTTGCGCACGTTTCCGCCTGCCTCGATTGCCTGCTTAAACGTGAGGAACCGCGGCGTTGGCCAGCCGTGATTGCGCGCGAGCCATAGCAGGATCACGTTGCACCCCGCTGACCCGCCCCCCACAGGGACCACGGCGGGTGGTCACGCGCCAAGAACACCTGTCTTGAAAATATCTAGGACCAAAAAATCCCTAAGTGCCCGCGCCTTACGTACTAACGGTCTGCCAGTAGCAAGGTGACAAACTAAGACGGTCGAATGCTACGTGCCCCCGACACAATAAGATATCGCGTCGTAACTCTCCGGGTCAGACTTTGCGAGTTGTGGAGGTTAGCTGATAGTCGATGCCTGTCGTGCGGATTCTCCACTTCAACAAGTCAGGGCTAACAGCAAAGTAATTTGCCGCTTCCTCATCTGACATGCGTCGGCGCCGCATCCACAAAAGAGCGGGTCGAGGTATTAGAAGAGTGCTACCGAGCCATGCAGCCTCATCCTCTTGGTTCTGATCATACGTACTGGGTACGAGATGTCCGGCCTCGGTGATTATTGCGTTTGCAGGTTCATGCCCAAGAATGATGTGTGCCAATTCATGCATGATAACACTGTTTTGACGCCTGCCCGACTGCGCTACGTTCACGACGACCAGGTGCCGGGTGTTGATGCGAACTGTGAATCCCGACCATTCCCCCTGACCTGCATTGAGGAGATGGTTCAGATCGGTCGGGGAAATTCCTTGGATATCCAACGGCGACCAAACCATCACATCGTAGTGTTGGGCGACATCCAGGGCATGAAGAGGCTCGATCGATGTTCGGCCCATCTGCCGACGCAGCTCGATTGATCGGCGTTCGCACTGTGATTTAAAACCACGCTTCAGCACTATTGGTGACCGTCGGCATCGATTGTCGCTGCGAATTGTCGGTAGGCCGCCTGAATCAGTTTTGCGAGAGCTTGAGAAGTTTTGGGCGTGACCGCGCGGTCCTTTTTGAAGACGACCTGGACACTTCCGCCGCTAGCCGTTCGTGGTTCAACCGCAGCGCCAAGATAACTTGCCGGATCAACTCCGAGCCAAGCGCATACTTTTTTCAATGTATCCAAATCTGGAATTCGACCGTTTTCGATGCGCGAAAGGGTGGCAGGACTAATTCCAATCTCCCCGGCGGCAGCACGAACTCCCATGCTACCACGTTTTTTCTGAAGCATTTGGCCAAGGTTTTTCGGCGTCATTACGTCTCCTAAGGGTGAGTGTTGCTTGTGCGAAAAATGTGTTGCACATAAGAGACAAATCTGGCACTGTCTCTCGCGTGAGACGCTTGGAGAGAATCACGGGAGATTCCCGAGGTCAAGTCGGTTGAAAGCCGGTTTTGCCCTAATGGCTGCTCGGTCGGCTCGTCTGTGTCGGCTGGCGATCGAGAATCTATGACGTTGTGCAACCAAGACGGAGAAAGAAGATGAAGAAGGAACTGAAGCCCGGACAAACCGCACCTCGGTCCGGTGAGTACGAAATCATCGGGCCGCGAGGCGGGGATACGGGCCGGGAGCGCACGGTGGTGCGCGGAGCGCCGTTGCCACCTACGCCGAAACCGGGACAGACGTACGTGATGCATCGGCCGGCACACAACAAGGCAGGTCGAGGCAAGTAAGAATCAGCTTTTAGTGCGGCGATAGAGCAAAAGCTTCTGCCGAAGGCGCGTAACTAAGAGGAAACGTCATGGCAAGATGGGCTGACTACGTGATCACCGAGGTAAAGTTTAACGAGAAACATACTCACATTGATAAAGTAAAGGCCCGCGAAGACAACGGTGAGACACTAGGGTCGGCGCAGGAGCACGCCCGTCAGGATGTGGTAAAAGCTATCAGCAATAACACCACTTTTGTTACTGCGTTCAGGAGCAATGACGGAAAGTGGCAAAAGGGCGAAGATGTTTTCGTTATCAGAATAAGCGGTGCGGACTATATCAAGACGAAGAGAGACAACACGGCTAAAGACAACTTGGACAATTTGCCGGAGTTCTAATCGCCATTCACAATTCGTCCAAGTTCGCCGGCACCTTGCCGAACGATTTCAAAATTGTAGCGTCGTTGAAATTTCCGATGTTTGGATCGCCGCTTCGCTTGAAAGCTAGAGCACCGGCGTTGGAAGGATTCCGCGACATGGACTCGGCCCGCCGTATCGCCGCCCCTTCGTTGAGCATTTCTTGCGCTTCACCCGGTGCCACACCGTCTTCCGTCCTCACAAATGGCAGGGCTACGTAGTACGTGACGGACATCGTTGCCTCCTATGCGGCCCCTCCTATACGCCGAGTTACCTCGGCGGGTGCTCGCGCATGAGCATAATTCCATTTCTAAGCGTGAAGCGTTCATGAGGCCACTCTTTGATCGCCGCGTCGAACGCAGCGTGCGCGAGGACGATCGAGCCCGAAGCTGCCATCGTCCACCGGATGTGTTCTGCGTGCCTTTCCCAAAGCTCTACGCGGAAGCTCATGTTCGCGATTTCGCGCAGGTTGGGATTGGCGAGTTGCCGCAGTAGCCCGTCCACGCGGAAATAGAGCTTCGAGGAGCGGCCCCAAAGCTCGCCGCTTTGCGCACGCAACTGCTCCAGGATACCCAGCGTATGCAGCTGGCCGCCCGCGTCGTCGGCTTCTTGACCCCATATGAACAAAAAGTGAACATTCCTAGGCGCGGAGTCAAGGGGCAACGATTGACTCCTACTCAGCGTTTGTCAGATTGGCCTCTGCAACCAACGGGGGTAATGCGATGGAATTTGCCGTTCTTGTGGGAGGTGGCGCGCTAGTTGCGGCGCTGGGCGCAGCTGTTGGCTTTATGCTCGGACGTTATGCTTGGCCAGCCGCTCCAACTCTTGATCCTGTCGCATTTGCCGCTTCGCATGCTGAAGTCGTGGGTCTGAAAGCAGAAGGCGCGAAATTGCGCTCCACCGTGGACGGGCTTTCGGCAGAGTTGAGGATTGCGACGGGGAAGGTAAGCGTGGCTCGTGAGGAAAATGCCAGCCTGATTGAACGCATCGCCAACCTGACGAGGCAACTGGCAGATCAGACGGGCCTAGTGAGAACGATCGAACAACAGCGTAACTCTGCACAGGGGGAATCAAAACAACTCGGCTCGGAACTTGCTCGGCTGACGGAAAGAGAAACCAACCTCACCGCAAAGGTCATGGAACAGGCGGCGCAGCTGGTAGAAGTGCAGAAGAAGCTCACGACCGAATTTGAGAATATCGCCAACCGTATATTGAAAGCGACGAGTGCGGAGCTTTCGCTCAATTCTCAGAAGAGCCTTGCCCCTATCCTCGACCCACTGCGTGACCGCATTTTGGAATTTCAGCAGAAAGTCGAAAAAACCTTTGAGGCGGAAACGCGCGACGTTCTTTCCCTCAAGGAACAAATCAAATTGATGGCCGAGACAAGCCATACTATCGGCAACCACGCCGATGGACTTGCGAAGGCACTTAGAGGTGACTCGCAACGTTTGGGCCGTTGGGGTGAGCTTGCCTTGGAACGTATCCTCGAAGCGGCCGGGCTAAAAGAGGGCCGCGAATATGTCTCGCAGGGCCGCGGACTTGGACTCAAGGGCGAAGATGGCGGGTCTCAGAAACCGGATATTATCGTGCGTTTGCCCGAGAATCGTACGCTGATCATTGATTCCAAGGTACCGCTCACGTCTTACGAGCGGTTGATAGCAGCGAAGGATGATGAAGAGCGAGCGTTGTGCGGTTCCGACTTCGTGAAAGATGTTAAGCGCTACATCGATGGTCTTGCCGGCAAGCGTTATCAAGAAAATGAGAAGCTCCAGGCGCATGACTGTGTGCTGATGTTCGTTCCGATCGAAGGCGCACTAGCCGCTGCGCTCGTTGCTGAGCCCGAGCATTTTACCTATGGATGGGATCGCCACGTCGTCTTGGTCGGACCTCCGACTCTTCTCATGACTATGCGGACCGTCGCTTCCATTTGGCGCTACGAGCAGCAAAGCCAGAACGCGCAAGAGATTGCGCGGCTCGCGGGCGACCTTTGCGACAAGGTAACCCTGAGCGTGACCGATTTCTGTTCTGTCGCCGATAAAATCACTGACGCGCTGGAGGCGCAGAATTCCGCCGTTAAGCGTCTTTCGAGCGGAAAAGGGAACGCACTGTCGATTGGCCAGCGCATCCGAGACCTCGGCGTGAGGACGCGGCGACCGATGCCTAGCATGGTGGATGGCCTATCTATCATCGCTGATAGTAGCGGCGAGATCGAAGCGGAGGAGGCCTCTCCAGAGGGCGCAGAGGGGACCAGCGTCAATTAGGCGGCGCGTTGGGGGGCGAAGTTCATGGACACGAGTTGGAGTTGGATCGTTTTTGCTGCGATCGCGATGATCTTGTGGGTCGGTGCGATCGTACTCAGAAAGCGTCGTCAAAGACGAGCTTTCCTGGCCAGATATTCGGAGCTGATGAAGAAATATAATGACCAGCAAATCGTCGCCGCCGTAATGGACGGAAGAGTTTGGCAGGGGATGTCAGAAGAGCAGTTGATCGATTCTCGTGGTCCTCCTAATGACAAAGATCAGACCGTCTATAAAACGAAAACAAAGCAGACATGGAAATATGGCCGAATAGGGAAAAATCGCTTTAGAGAAAGAATTTACGTGGAAAATGGAACTGTCGTAGGATGGAAAGAGTGAGTAGGGGTACGGTATGGGCTTACGATTCCGACGCTCCTGGGGCGTAATTCCAGGGGTCCGCTTCAATCTGGGTCTAAGAAGCGGCAGCGTGTCCTTCGGGACCCGCGGGCTCCATTACACCGTCGGCACGAGCGGCAGTCGGATCACGGCGGGGATTCCAGGAACCGGCCTGTTCTGGACGCAAAAACTCTCCGGGCCGTGGGGTCCTGGGCAGGCAGGCGCACCCCAACCTCCGAGTTATTTGCCTCCCGGTGCCGGCACCCAACCGATGCAATTGCGCCAGCCGCAGATGTTTTCGCCTCCGTACGGGCATACGGCGCAACCCATTCAAACAGCTTCACCTCAAGTGCCCTCGTCATCGCTAGGCGGCGGCAGTCAATTGCCCCTTGCGGCTCACAAACACGTTTTTGTGCCGTTGTGGATAGTTTGGGTAACGTTCTCTGTGGTGGTTATCGGTGGCCTGTGCCTAACAGCCGCAACCATCGGGAAGGCTGTGCACTGACATGTTCTCGCACTCTTCCCAACTTGAAACCGAAGCGCGCACGGAAAGATGACAGGAGATATAAGTCATGGCTGAGGGTTTCGAACAGGTCCCATTCGCAGATAGCGAGTTTGTCGATAATCCCGAACCGCGTTGCGCGTGTCTATTATTGCTGGACAACTCCGGCTCAATGCGCGGCAGTCCAATCGCGCAACTGAATGAGGGGCTGAAAGTCTTTCGCGATGAACTTGCGAGCGATCAGCTTGCTTCCAAAAGAGTCGAAGTTGGGATAGTGACCTTCGGGCCCGTCAAGATCGAGACTGATTTTATCAGCGCTCAACAATTCGCGCCCCCAGACATTAGCGTTGCCGGCGACACTCCGATGGGCCAAGCTATTGAAACTGGCCTGACTATGCTTCGGAGTCGAAAAGACGCTTACAAGGCAGGCGGCATTTCATACTATCGTCCTTGGGTATTTATGATCACAGACGGTGGCCCCACCGATTCTTGGCAACACGCGGCTCAACTCGTTAGAGAGGGCGAACAATCAAAAGCGTTCAGTTTCTATGCGGTCGGAGTCGAAGGCGCAAACTTCGACATACTGCGTCAGATTGCGGTCAAAGAGCCTCTCAAACTTAAAGGACTTCAATTCCGGGAATTATTCGCGTGGCTCTCTTCGTCACTTGGATCGGTGTCTAAATCAACGGTAGGCGAACAAGTGCCGCTTGAGAACCCAACAGCTCCTAACGGTTGGGCTGTTACTGGATGACAACTCGACAGTGGGCTTGGGTTGGAGCGTGCTCGATCGGGTCGTCTCACATACGAGCGGGGACGGGCTGCCAAGATAGTGCAGCTTGTCTGGAGTTGGTCGTAGGCGACGAAAGCGTTTTGCTGGCCATAGTCTCCGATGGAGCAGGGTCGGCCACATACTCGTCGATTGGCTCACGCCTCGTTGTAGAGTGCTTTGCGCGCAGTGCAGTTGCGCATTTGCGGACGAGCAAGCCTTCTGAGGAAATAACAAAGGAACTTGTACGACGGTGGATCGACGATGTGCGAGATCGCATATTTCGTGCAGCAGAAATCTGGGCTACGACGCCGCGACAGATGGCGGCTACCTTAGTGAGCGCTATCATTTACCCCGACCGCGCGATTATTTGCCATATAGGAGACGGAGCGTGCGTGCTGCGGAGAAAAGACACTCAATCTTGGGAAGTACCAAGTTGGCCGGCAAACGGGGAATATGCTTCATCTACCTACTTTGTCACGGACGATCCTGAACCAAACCTGGATTTTATTTCGATCGAAGCGGAGTTTTGCAATGCCGCTTTATTCTCTGATGGTATAGAGCGGTTAGCGCTCGATTTTCTTAACAAAAATGCATCAGATCGATTCTTTGATCCTATGTTCGCGCCGCTTGAGAAACTAGGGCCGGGCCGAAACCGCGCCCTGTCCGGGAGTCTCCGGAAATATCTCGACAGTCCGCGCGTGATCGAACGCACGGACGACGACAAATCGCTCGTGTTAGCTCGCCGAGTGATTTAAGAGATGACTCCGTTTCCTTCCATCGTACAGTCTTCGCTTGGTCGCACTTTTCATCTTGCAAAGCAGATCGGCAAAGGCGGCGAGGGCGCGATATACGAAACGAGTGAACAACAGGACATTGCGGTAAAGCTGTACTGGCCCGACAAAGCGCAAAGCCGCCGCGAAAAGATTGCGGCGATGGCATCGGCGCAGTGGTATAAGACAAGTTCGTTTGTAGCCTTCCCAATCGACATATTGTTTTCCCCCAACGGCGCCTTTGTCGGCTTCGTGATGAAAAAGATTGGGGGAAGTAAGCCGGTTCATATGCTGTTTACGCCGGCCAGCAGAAAGGCCGAATTCAGCCGGGCGAATTACAGATTTCTAATTAGGGCGGCTGGAAATATCGCGCGCGCGGTTGCAAGCGTTCATTCGCTGGGATGCGTGATAGGTGATGTCAATCACTCAGGATTTTTAGTCTCTGACAAGGCGGTGAGCATCCTTATCGATAGCGACTCTTTCCAAGTGGTGGCGTCAAACCACAAGTATCTTTGCCAAGTAGGGACTCCGGATTATACGCCACCGGAACTGCAAGGCGTTCGTTTTGATCGAGTGCCGCGAACTCCCAATCACGACAATTTTGGGCTAGCAGTGCTAGTGTTTCAAATCCTGTTTATGGGGAGGCACCCATTTTCGGGGCGCTATCAAGGCTCCGGCGACATGCCTTTGGAACGGGCAATTGGTGAATTTCGTTTCGCATACTCGGCGCAGGCTTCACGTACGCAAATGCTGCCACCGCCCGGCGCTCCACTCCTGACGGATTTTCCTCCCCATCTCGGAGCGGCCTTTGAAAATGCATTTGGCCAGCAAGGTCGGAGCCTGCGCAGTACAGCGGCTGAGTGGATATCTCTATTGGAAAACTTGGAAACCTATTTGGTTCCTTGCTCCGCAGAGCCCAGTCACCAGCATATAAAAGACAAGCCATGTCCGTGGTGTCGGATGGAGCAAAGTAGCCCCGGCTTCGTTACGTTTAATACTTTCACGACGGCGACTGCTATTCCAATCCACGTCGATGTTTCGCAGATAGCGGCTCTTATTAATGCTATACGCGACCCTGGTCCCACTCCTACTATTCAGACTGTTATTATCGTTCCGACCAACGTCGGCCCAGCACCGCTCGCCAGTGGGCTCAACACAAACCTGAAGAGGAGAGCGTATCTGGGCGTAGGCGCCTCTGCATCGGGAGCAATTTTAATATCCTTCGGCGGCATTGCGATCGTCCCAGGTCTTTTGGTTTTGGGTGCCGGTGTTTTGGCGAATGCTTTTCCACCTAAGGAATTAAAGAAGCTGAGAGAGGCTCGATCTCAGGCCGAAACTTCGTGGCGATCAATTGAGGATGCCTGGTCTAAGCAGCCTGGGAACACTAAATTTCTGCAAATAAAGTCGGAAGTAAATGAATACGTCCGACTGTTGTCGGATCTTCCGAATGAGGAGAAGCGCGAGCTTCAGAAACTTGAGCAAAACAAAAAGGATGCCCAGCTTAGGCGTCATTTAGACCGTTATTTGATCGCTAACGCGAAGATTAAGAAAATTGGTGCGGGTCGCAAGGCGGTCCTTGCGTCGTTCGGCGTGCAAACAGCGGCAGATATTCAGCAGCAAAGAATTTCCGCGATTCAGGGCTTTGGCCCAGCGTTGGTTTCGTCCTTGATGGCGTGGCGGCAAGGCGCGGCAAATAGATTTGTGTTTAATGTTAGTGAGCCGGTGAATCAGGTCGATCTAGCAAATATGAAAGCGCGGATTGCGAATCGAAAAGCCGACTTGGACACTAAGATTCGAAGCTTTGCAGGAAATCTTCAACAGGCGTCAAATTTCTCCCTAGCCCAACGAGCGAGAATTTCTAGTCTCGCCAATCAGGCATTTGCCGCTCGCAGGCAAGCCGAAATAAATGAACAAAGTGCGACGGGATCGCTTCATAAGGCTTCGAAGGTAATTTCGCTATGTTGCATTGGGCTTGCTGCGATCGGGCTGGTAATTAGCAATAATTCGACGACTTCAGCGCCTCCTCATCCGTCATCGGTCGTTGTGACGAAGGCGCCCGACCAACCACCACCACGTCCAGAGCCCCCGATCGCTGTGAGCAAATACGTGCCGCCGGTCATTGTGCCCCCGCAGCGCGGGGGAGGTGCGCCGCCAGTCGGTTCATCAAGCTCAACACCGTTGCCGCCAAGTAATCCTCCACGTCAGGAAGAGTCGGCTCTTCCTTCATTACCAGGTCCGCAAGAGGTTCCCCAGCTGCCTATTCCAAATTCAGTTGTTCCAGCGGAGCCCGTCCTTAAAAGACAGCTTTCGAGGACGGAGGACGTGATACAAATACAGAAGAAGCTTTTCAATCTCGGCTACATGTCTGTGCCTGCGAACGGGAAATGGGGACCACTGTCGAAACGCGCGCTTGGTCAGTATAAACAACAGGCGGGTCTCGAAAAGAACGATTTGTGGGATGCAACCGCTGAGGACTCATTGTTCGGAGAGAATGCTCCGAGGGCTATTCGAACTTTGGCATTTATCGGCGGCTGGACCAACGAGCTAGGGCAATGTGGAGGACCGGGAGAGGCAGCCCCATTGAGGATCATGGCCGACCGTGCCGAGACTGATGGGGGAGCGTGCCAGTTTAATTCAGTTAGTTCAGATGGGAACAACGCTTGGCGCATTGATGCCACGTGCTCTTCTGGCGGAACGTCACACGCAGCCCACATTCGGCTAGCTATTAATGGCTCTGTCTTACATTGGACCAGCGAGCAACCAGAAAACATTTACTACCGCTGCGAAAATTTTAGATAGGGAAAGGCGGGCTAGCTGAGCCTAAAACCGCCCTCCCAAAATGGCCGACGCAGCGGTTACCGCGGGTGGCGTGCCTCGCAGGCGAGCTCGGTGGCGCCCACCCTGGGCGTGGCATATTCGGCGCTCCCCGGCGGGCAGGGCCGACGGAGTTTCGCCATCGCGTTTGAGCGGATGTGGCTTTTGTACCCATTTTTGACGTTATTGGCTGAAGACGCGAGCTGGCTGCGGAAGTGGGCGTAAGTTTTTCTGCCCCTAACGCACTGGGCCGCAAAATCCGAGCGAAACAACCGTCTCAGGAGTTCACCTTTTTCCCATCGGCATCGCAGACGAAGAGGTCCGGCGCAACAGCCAATCAATATCCGGTGCCTACTTCATTTTTACTCTGAACAACTCCGATCGTAGCGCACAGGTGCGGGTTGGCGGACTTCCGAGTTGCAACAAAATCGCGGATTTGCGCTTCGCTCCAATCTAACTCCTTGAGAGTGAACGAACCGCGGAATAACTCATACACGAGCCAGACCCGATAGGTGTTCAACACATCACTCTCGCAATAACGAGCAACTTCCTCAATTTGGCCCGCAAGCACCATCGCCTCCACGCGGCTGCCGTCTACTCCTTCTGGCTTCCCAGCCAGCCCTAATATCTTGCTGATCTCATCTAGCTTCGCCTTTGCGCCGGGGGCAAAAGAGCCGAGAGCGTCGCAAACATCAAGCGCATCGTCGGCATAGCGGTGAAAATATGGCCGCACTTGCAAGCCGCCGGCGGCAATCCGGTTCACCATGGCGCGATATCTGAGCACGGGCAAATCGAAGCTGTGTCCATTGAATGTAATAAGTTGCGGACGCAGTTGCCCTATCCTCTCGACAAATGCGCTTATTAGCTCGCCCTCAGTGCGTTCACCCACATGGGGTGCGCCGAGTGCGTCAATGCGCCAGCCCTCAGGTTGGCGGCTTGCGACCAATGCACCGATACACACGATCTTATGCAGAGGATGTTTGGGAAAGCCGGCCCCAAGTGCCTGACGGACTTCCGCCTCAGTGGCGTTGCCCAGATCAAGCATCCTCGCAGCCGCTGCAAGATCAGGAACGGTCTCCAAATCCCAAACGATGACCGACTGCTCTGACATTTCTAGAAGCCGTCGTTTCCTCACTAGAACCATAGTCTATAATGCGAAGCGCGAAAAGAATGACCACAAGGCTCTCCGGCCACGCCCAACTGACGCACTTGACCCCATTGCGGCTCTATAGTTAAGGTTGCACATGCACGTGGTGTGCTAGGCGGGCCCAGACTTTACTATGCAATTCACTCCGCTCGGGGTGAGTGACCCTCGCAAACGCCGTCTTCCGTAATGGAAGACCCTGACTAAAGGTGCCCGCCGTTTTTTCTATTGGGGACGAGTTTGGAAGAGACGCTACGAAAAGCAATTGAGTGGCAAGCCAAAAAGCTAATTGAGAGAGAGAAGCGAAAACGGTTCTCTAACACGAAATATCAACGGCGTTTCCGGCTTCGGACTGGGCAGATACCGAAGGAGGGAAACAATAAATCTCCGCGATCTTGGACCGTAGCTCCTCACTTTGATCCTTACTATTGCATTGCCCATTCGAAATATCTCGCGCGCACCATCTGGCGCAACC
>Ga0207061_1162_pt1 | contig 15649 bp, 13 predicted proteins | sample Alteio_BWMinCont_31_FD_153275 | JGI IMG/M metagenome (GOLD analysis project Ga0207061, IMG submission 153275) | Enriched cells from forest soil in Barre Woods Harvard Forest LTER site, Petersham, Massachusetts, United States -... | ecosystem: Environmental > Terrestrial > Soil > Temperate forest >... | reverse complement strand
GAACGTCTCCCCGTCAATGGTCGGGCGGGGCCAATATCGACAAATTGCTTTAACGGCTGCGGTGTTCTCAATAACCACGGAGGACCCGTTATCACATCAACTTTGCATACATTTTACTTTCTGAACTGCATAGGGGGAGCCGGCAGTTGCTTCAGCAACAATGGCGATCCGTTCGGATTTGTAAATAATATGTTTAACAGCAGCTTTGTCCACTTAACTGATCAATACCTCGGAACCAAAGCCAGTGGGCGATACACCGAAAACGGTCTGGGCTATGTGTGGACGCAGGGCGGGGTGGCACACACCATTTTGGATTCGGATGTCCAGGCCTTTGTCGTGGACCTAATAAAATATGAGTTTCCGAGCGGCGGCGGCGGCGGATACAATGTTATGTACAGCATGTTTCTGCCGCAGGGTCAGGATCTCTGCTTTAACGGCAGTAACCAATGCTACTGCCCTGACAGCAATTGCGGCGCAGGTAACGTGTTTGCGTTCTGTGCCTACCATGGGTCCTTCAACACGACCGATGCAGTCGGCAATGCTATCCACGTTATCTACCAAGCCATGCCTTATCAAAACGTGACCGGATGCCAAACGACGGGCGGTCCTAATGGGACTCTCGCGGATTCGACTAACAGCGTCTTGTCCCACGAACTCTTCGAGACAATCACCGATCCTGATCTCGATGCTTGGTGGCGGTCTTCCGATGGAAATGAAATCGGGGACATTTGTTACATTTACCGGCAGGATCCCATTTACCTGAGCGCCGTTGCGTATGACATACAACCGGAGTACAGCAACGCGGCGCTGAATTGCCTCGGTGCTTATGCAACGTTGGCGCTCACCCACGACTTCAATTTCGACATGAACTCCGACGTATTATTTCGAGACAGCAGCAGTGGTACCGTCGGGCAGTGGTCTATGAACGGGAGCGCAATTTTGTCGGCGCTTGCCAATGGGGTGCTGCCAAGCAACTGGTCGATCGTCGGCACTGGCGATTTCAATGGCGACGGCACGACCGACATTTTGTTGCGGGACGCCAATTCTGGCACCATAGCGGACTGGTTGATGAACAACAGCCAGATCCAGTCGGCGGTTGCCTTCAGCGTGCTGCCGAGCAACTGGTCGATCGTCGGCACTGGCGATTTCAATGGGGATGGCACGACCGACATTCTGTTGCGGGATAGCAACAGCAACACAGTAGCCATCTTGGAAATGAGCGGAGGCACGCTCAAGGCGGCGGTTGCTGTCAGCGTGCTGCCAAGCAACTGGTCGATCGTCGGCACTGGCGATTTCAATGGCGACGGTACGACCGACATTCTATTGCGGGATAGCAACAGCAACACGGTAGCTATCTGGGAAATGAGTGGGGGCACGCTCAAGGCGGCGGTTGCCGTGAGCGTGTTGCCGAGCAACTGGTCGATCGTCGGCACTGGCGATTTCAATGGGGATGGCACGACCGACATTCTGTTGCGGGATAGCAACAGCAACACAGTAGGTATCTGGGAAATGAGCGGGGGCACGCTCAAGGCGGCGCTTAGCATCGGCGTGCTGCCGGGCAACTGGCAGATCATAGAGACCGGCGACTTCAACAGCGATGCCAAGAGCGATGTTCTCTTGCGGGACAGCAACAGTAACACGGTGGTAATTTGGGAAATGAGCGGTAACCAGATTTTGGCGGCCCTTGCCGTCGGTGTGCTGCCTGGCAACTGGGGTATTCAATCGCTCAACACTGACCAATAACCCCGAGCGGGGCGTGTCCCGGCACCGCGATAAGCGGCAATTCGGCATCAGCTCACCACCTTGCGGTGAGGACGGCGACCGACCTTAGTGTGCGTTCGACAGACTATGAACTGTGAATGGAAGCGGCGAATTTGTCTCGGGCGCCGTGGCCGGATACGCAGCGTATGGCCCAGCACTCTTGGCATGCTTTCCGGCTGCCACTGCAGGGTGATTGACGGCGAGTGACTTGCAACGGGACTCGTCCTTTCCGCTCTTGTAACTCCTGCGTCACGTATTGGATCGTCAAAGGCTACTCAGAAGTCTTCGATCGTGACTCAAGGTCATCGGCAACAGTTATTCCACCCCAGCAGCAGACGGCCGAAGCCACGACCAATCACGTAACGTCCGGCCCTGCAAAGCTGGTCTGCCTCAGCATCCAGCATCACGTTCAGCGTCTCCTCCCGTTCCGCGAATCATCTCGCCGAGATCGTCTGTAAGCGGTGCGGCGACCAACCGCGTCGGCCTTACGGGCGATATAACAAGCCGCAGTTAAGCCGCGAGGCGAACTCGGTTCGCTCTGCCCATGCCTACGGCAGCAGTTCATCGAGTTTCTGCGCGGGCCAGCCATTGACGGGCTTGGCGAGGATATCGGCCAGATAGGCCTGAGGATCGATGCCGTGAAGTTTTGGCCGTCGTCGATCACTCAATCTAGGGGTTGTGATCTGAGCCCTTCTTTCATCCAGCGATGGATAGAGTCCCGGGTTGATTTGAGCCCTGTTGGCTCAGTGATGCAACGGGATGGGGCGCGGAGCCCTCGATGTAGCGTCCCATCCCGTTGCATGTCGGGAACGCTGAGTTTGGCATAGGTGATTGCCGAGCGCGCTGTGCGGCCGGACTGTGTTTCGGCATGGAATTAGCGGTCTGCCTGAAACGCAGGACGATAAACCCGACAAGAGGAAGTTCAAGTCTTATTGGATCGGCGACTTTCGTCTCGAAATTGCTCGTCGTTGCGTTACGAGTTCTAGGCATCAACTTGAAGCGCAAGGAGTGTTTGCAGTGTCTGGGAGGCGAATTGCGCATACATACCGTTGGAAGTGCTTGTCGCCGTTGACCCGGATGTGATCGTCCCTGACGCTGGTGTTATCGCGGCCGGGGGTAGGAAGTTCTGTACCGACGTTGAATCTCCTGAGCCGGAGTTTTCACCACCGTTAATTTGCGTTTGTTGCTGCCCGGCCGGAGGAAGGTAATTTTGCACCGTCGGCTGCTGTTCGGCCGGAGGCAAGAAGTTCTGTGCCGACGTTGAACTTCCTGAGCCGGAGCTTTCACCACCGGTCGGAGGCAAGAAATTTTGCACCGCTGGCTGCTGTCCAGCTGGAGGCAGGAAGTTCTGTGCCGACGTTGAACTTCCTGAGCCGGAGCTTTCACCACCGGTCGGAGGCAAGAAATTTTGCACCGTCGGCTGCTGTCCGGCCGGGGGTAGGAAATTCTGTGCCAACGTTGAATCTCCTGAGCCGGAGCTTTCACTACCGTTAAATTGCATGTTCGAGGCATCAGCCTGAAGCGCAAAGAGCGCCTGCAGCGTCTGTGGGGCTAATTGCGAAGACGTATTGCCGGAAGCTACTGTCACCCCGAAGGCCGATGTGGCCGGCGTGGATGATGTCGCGCTGTTGCCGCTCTCTCCAATTGGAGGCAGGAAGTTCTGCCCCGTCGGCTGACCTGCCGGAGGCAGGAAATTCTGGATTATCGGGCTGCCTGGTGGGAGGATGGTTTGGGACATGGCACAACTCCTACAGATTGACCTTCACGCAGTCTACCTGAGGTGATGCAAACACAGGGCCATTGTCCAAGTATCGGAGGAGCAAAGAGTTTCCGCCCCGATGCGCGTCGGAATAGTGAAAAACTTGCCGCGCTCAGGCGGACTGCGGCAAATTTTGCCGAGCGCCCGAAAAGCCGGGCGTTGAGTTCGACGACAAGCATGCCAATGGCCGCATTGAGCTCCCCCCAGGGAAAAAGAAGCGGTGATTGCGCAGACGCGCCAGGACCCAGCGCTGCGCGATCTGGACGGCAACCTCAACCTTCGCCTTGTCCTTTGGGCGTCTCGGCCTCGCCGCGAGGATGGCGGTGCCGTAATGGCTCGCCATCTCGGCATAGGTTCGGTTGAGACCGGGGTCGTAGCGATCGGGGTTGGTGACGGCGGCCTTGAGATTATCGCAGACCACGAACTTCGGCACCCCGCCCAGAAACCGGAACAGCTCGATATGCATACTGATCCAGTCGGGCAGGCGCTCGCTCGGGCAAGCCTCGGCGTAGGTGTAGTTCGAGGCCCCCATCGCCGCGACAAACAGCTTCATGGCGTGTGCTTCGCCGGTGATGGGATCGAAAATGTCGATGGTGTCGCCGGCAAAATCGACGAACACCTTCTCCCCACCCAGGTGGGTCTGGCGCATCGTCGGGCGCGCACGCTTCTTCCAGGCCTCGAGGGTCGTGCAAAACCACGTATAACCAAAGCCGTCCGGATTGGCCGCGCGATACTCTTCCCACAACAGCAAGCGTGTCACGCTGCGGCGGCGCAACTCCTTCTCCACATAAATCCAATCGGGTACGACCCGCCGGTCGCTTTGCGACGCTGCAATCGGCGCCGGGAACAGCAGGAGTTCCAGGCCCTCGTCGTCCATCCCTTCGCGCAGCGGCCAGGTCAGTCCCGTAAGGCGGGCGCGCCATAACCGTGCACCACGCCATTACTGACCCCGAACATGTGCGCGATGACGCGCTCAGTCAGACTTATGCCTTAAACGTAGAACTTCTCTGATCCGGCGCATCGACAATCTCTGGGTGGGCATCGGGCTTCCTCATTGGTTGAATGAGGCATCCCGTAGCCCGGTTGAGTTGTCGGCCGAAGCGTCCAGCACCTTCCCAAAAGGTGCTCACGATCGCCTGAAATCGCTGCTCACGATCCCGCGAAATACTTGCTCACGATGCGGTAAAATCCGTGCTCACGATCCCGCGAAACGCGGACCACAGTCAGCACCGGCCGATTGCAGCGTCGCAAAGCGGCTCACCTTCGATCCGCCGGTTCCGCCAAGCCTCGATCCTGGCGTAGACCGTGCTTGGCCGTCGCCTGATCAAATGTGCGAAAGATTCTGGACACTACCGCTCACTCGCTTGCCCCAGAGCGCCTCGGTATGTCCTCCACGCGCCGAACCGAAGTCCCCGCCAGATACATCTCGATCAGCGCGTCCTCGACTGAGTTCTCCCGCCGCCGGTAACGTTCGATGATCGCCGTCTCGAAGGTCTGGCGCCGCAGCTTCGGAACCTTGAGACTAACTTCGCCGGCACTGGTCCGCAGAGTTCGCTCGTAGGTGCCAGCCCACGTATCCTGCCTAGCTTCGCTGCTCTCGTAACGTCCGGCCCGGCAAAGCTGGTCTGCCTCAGCATCCAGCATCGCGTTCAGCGTCTCCTCCACCGTTCCACGTCTACAGCTCGCGCTGGTGGTGCGCACGGGATTGCTTGGGATGAGTGTGGCGACCATAGACCGAGCGCAGTGCGATATCAGGGGGCAAGCGAGAGGAAGAACACGCCGCCGCGTGGCGCCTTCGGCCGCCGTCCGGCGCAGCGTGCCGGTGCGCGCGATCTCCGGGTGGCTCCCTGTGCCAGGGTTCGTTGAGGCGGACCTGGTGGCGCGTACTGTGCCGCATGCATCACATCATGTGGTGCATCAACAATTACCCGAGATTCAGCACGCTGACAATTGACTTCGTCCTTTGCTACGAAGGGAGGGGTACTGCTGTGAGCCTCTCCCGCGCCTCCTCACGGCTCATATTGTCAACTTCAGGAAAATCGAAATCGTGCCAAACACGCTTGGTCCGAAACACGGGATCCTTTATCAGCTGGAGAAAATCGTCATAGAGCGGGTGATCGGGGAGATGAACAGCCAACAGGCGGTACTCATCTTTAGTGAAGGCAATGTTCTGCAGTCGCTCAAAAATGGCAAAATCGGCATGCATTTCGTCGCAAAACGTGACAAATGCCTTCATCTCACGGAAGTTATCCAGCTGATAGGTGAATGAGAATTTCAGTTGGGGAAGCGTCCCGTCCATCCGCAAATCGCGCAAAAACCTCATGTTCTTCAGAAAGACGTCGTATTTGCCCAGCCGCCGCAGTTTTTCGAAAGTCTCCTTGCAGGCCGCGTCAGTCGAGATCCGAACCGACCTTACTTTGTTATGGATCCCGGGAAACTTATTCCATTCCTCGCGGCTAAATAGGGTGCCGTTGGAAATGATGTCGAGGCGCAGATCTGGACAACGCTCGTCATCAATGAGCTCGAGCAATCTTCTTGAAGGCTTACTACTGAACAATTCGCCCGCTGGATTGATGTGAAGGGTACGCAGTGTAGGCAACAGGGGCAGAAGCTTTTCCTCGACCGCGCGTGCCTTCTCGATCGATTGCGAGACCTTCTCGGTTATGACGTGGGTCCGGCATGATGGACATGACAGGTTGCAGCTCTGATCGAACGCGAACATGACCTGGTCGACGCCGTCCATCTCGTAATTCTGCTCAGCTACGGCTTTGCGCGTGCGCGGATGCTGCAGTTCGTCGCGACGCGGCAATGCATCCTGTGCCATCGTCCCGCAATCGAGGTGATTACAGTATTTGTACGATCCATCGGTGACCGATTGCCGGATCGCCTTAGCGACAGGCGAGTTCAGCACGTCTTGCATCGGCTGGTTCATGAAGTTGCCGATATGAGTCGGTAGCCAATGACCACAGCAGACCATGACCAGCCCATCTGGCCCGATGTCGAAGCGCTCAAACGGCAGCGGACAGACGAATTGTTTGAGATAGTCGTTATCCTCGCCTGCAAATTTCTCCAGGCGAGGCGGCACTCGTTTGCCTTCCGCTTTCAGTCGCAAGGTATGCTTGGCGGCCTTCAGGTGAATAGACGAGGGGTTGACAACCAGCCCTGTCTCCACCGCCGCCAAGGCCTCTTTGTATTTCGTGCAAACTCCGAACGCGCGGCTCAACGCCAATGCTGCCGCTTCCATGATGCAAAAACGCATCGCGTTATTACCGTCGGTGCCGGCATAGGTATTGAGCACGTCAAGCAGAATCTGAGTACGCGCTTCGCGTCCGGCCGGTGGGTCGGCGCAGTCAAAAGCGAACATCGGGTAATTATAGCCCGTATGAATGAGCTTTTCGTCGGGCTGGCAAATATGAGGCGTCTCATCAACCACACCGTCGGATTTCGTCCACCGGTAGAACAAATCTCCCGCTTCATAAATATCCTGCTGAAGAGCACGCTCGATTCCGCGTATCAATAAACTATCCGAAAAGCGCGGCGTGGCCGCGACTTCACCGACAAAACCTGCGACCTCAGCCTGCGTCTTGCACAGAACAAATTCATCGCGTCCGGCCTGATGACCCACGCTAATGAGGATAAATGGATAAGAGCCGATCCGCTCAATCTCGTTGCGAAAGAGCTCCTCCCTAACTGAGGTCACCAGGTCCGGCGACCGGCCAGCGGATTGGCTTTGGGTGGATAGCCCAATTTGCATCGACGACCCCGATTTCACTGGCATTCAAAAAGTGCCACCCTCCGCCAATCCAGCTAATATCAGGGGCCACACTGGGTTGCAAGTCGATCGGGGATGTCGCTGGGTGAGGAGCACGGCCAAAGGCAGAAGGTAATCCATTCGTCTGCCAGATAATACGCGACAAGGACTTACAGTTTATTTTCAAGCATCGTTCCCAAAATGGTTGCGGGCAAGCTTACGCTTGCCCGCTGGCGCGCAACATCTACGCGGTTCAGGTAAACTCTAGAACAGCCACCGGCGGCGAAGTTGGTTTTCACCGCCGGTGCTGAGTTTCGCCCGATTACTCGGAGTTGAGCGACTGGACCGCCCAAGTGGTCCCGATATTGCCGTACATCACGACCGACGAAATGGTCGTGCCGTTCATAAGCCACGTGGCAATGTTACCGGTATTGTCGAGCCAAAGAATGTCGGCTTTGCCGTTACCGGTATAATCGCCGGTGTGGACGATCGACCACTGGGTCGGCGGCACGGTGCCGAGGACTTTTGTCGACAGGATCTTCACCTGACTCGGGTCGATTTCCATCAACCAGATTCCAACATCCCCGGCAGTGTCAACCCAAAGAATGTCGGAAGAGGCATTGCCGTCGAAGTCGCCGATCCCGGCGATCGTCCAATTCAGCGGCACTGGACCCAAGTCCACCTGCTGGACGATTGTGGTGCCCTTCAACAACCAAACACCGACGTCGCCGGTCACGGTATTGCGGAGGAATATGGAAGCCTTCCGGTCCGTCTGAGCAACGACCCAGCCACTAGGCAACTTAGCTAGGAACTGCGTCGACGTGATCTGCGGTCCGTTCATGAAAGAGATGAACAGATTGCTCTGGTTGTCTTGCCAGAGAATGTCGCCCATACCGTCCGCGTTATATTCACCGGTTCCAGCGACCGAGTAGGTGCTTGGCACCGGGTTGTAGCTAGTGACGCCTTGAATGGCTGGGCCATTCATCTGCCACATGGCGAGGTTGCCACTGGTGTCGCGCCACAAGATGCCGGAGTTGCCATTGCCAGCAAAGTCGCGCTGACCAATGATCGACCAGAGGAGCGGCACAGTGCCGATCACAGCGGTCTGCTGGATTGCACCCGTACCGAGCTTCAACTCCCACATACCGACGTTGCCGCTGGTATCACGGAAGAGAATATCACTCGCGGTGTTGGCGTCAAAGTCGTGAGTGTTGGTGATTGAGCGGGCCATCTGCAGGATGCACCCATTCGCGTCAACCCCGCCGACCGAGCTGCACAGATGGGAGGCGGCCGAGGCTTTGGGTATGGGCACATAGGTGCTTCGCGAAGCCGGGTCGGAAGCGACCGAGTGAGCGCCACCCGAGGTTGCGACGGTCGAGATGTTGTTGTCCGCAAGGAAGGTGGCGGAGCTGACCATCCCGATATTCCCCACCAGGTTGGTTAGGGTTTTGGTGGACTTCGCCAGTGTATAGAGCCTACTGGACGGATTGAAATCCACCATGTCCGGGCCGTCCTGGTTCGGCAGTTCCGCGATGATCGAGCCTGGAACGCCGCCGGTCGAGCCGTCGTTGATAACGATGGACGCGTCGCTGCTTAGGGCGCTCGCGGGTCCGCCGTTGCAGCCGATCAGAATCTGCGGCTGCGGCCCGATTGCCATTCCCTGCGGGCCGTCACAGGCGGAGAGTGGGATGACGTAGTTCGCGACGAGGGGAATGTCATTCCCTACCCCTGGCCCTGGAGGAACGCCACCCCCCGCGAAATTCTGAGCGATTGCGATCTTCGGATCAACGGCCACGACCGCGCCGGGAAACGAATTGTCTCCGGGCCCGCCTTGTTCCGGAGCCGTCTGATAGAACAGACCAGTGCGCGGGTTGTACTGGCACTGCTCGGCGCCGTTGGAGTTGTTGGGGAACGGTATGATTGCGACGATCGCCTTCGTGCTCGCATCAAAAACCGTGGCGTACGGCGGGGAATCGGCATTATTGGTTGCCATCACGACGTTGTCTATCGGATCGAAGCACATCTCGTCGGTCCGGAATTGTCCGCCGGTGTTGATGTTATTTTTAAGGGCCCCGGTGACGAGATCGAGCACCTTGACGGAGGAGCACTGACTTGGACTGATGCAGCCCGGCCCGGAGGTCAAGCCCGCGCCCGCGTCGCCGGCCCAGATTTCACCGCCGGTGACGTTGCCACTGCTGTCCGTCGTGGCATTGACGATGAGCACTCCATTCGGGCCTGAGCAGGAATTTGCCACCGCGCAAACGGCAACAACGCCCTTGAACACGCCTTGGCCGGCAATCGTCGTAAGGGTGTTCGTCCTGGTGTCGATCACATCGACCCCGTTGTTGGTGCGGTCGCCTAAGACGTAGGTGTGGGCGTTCGCATCAACGAAGCTGATATCGAAGCTCGAAACCCCGCCAGCGTTCGAACCTGTGAAGTTGGGGGGTATGCTGATCGCCTTGTGGGGCACGAGACCCGCCCCGGCGCCAGCGGGGTTGGTTGCTGCTATCATGATGCACGCCGCAGCAGCTATACCGGCGCAACTTACTGTACCTGGCCTACGAAGTTTCGAACTCATCGCTCCCTCCACGACAAGCTACATCGCGGCGCCGGATGGCACCACGAGCCGCATGTCAATTTGCTGATACAAGGGCCCGGAAAAAGCCTGGGCCAAAAGAATGTTGGGAAAGTTTTGCCGACGCCAACAGCACGCAACACAAACATCGACACCCCCTCCCCACGCTTTCTTATATATTCAGGCTAGCATCGCATCCAAAAACTGTAAAGCCACATTAATGGCCAGAGAGCCACATTGATGGCCAGAACAAGGCCAGTAAGCGTAAAGCGCCCCACTCCCACTGATGTGATTGCGGGTCTCGAGCGCCTCGAACCGGGTTCCCGCAAACCCCGACGGCCCCGTCGGGCCATGGACGACCCGCGGGCGACAACGCCGGGACAATGTAATCCACTCTGGGGAACCCCAGTTGAATCCTGCGACAAGCGCCCGATGTATTTGCCATCCCGCCGCCCTCCGACGCCACGGATAGAGGTAGTGCCCTCTCCGGAACCTCTCCAAAGTTGCTGCACCGCCTGAGCCGGGCCAGCCTGCGCTCCTCAATCTTGTCGGCACCATTTTGGGCAGCGGCGAAGGCTACGCGGGCTTTCTCGACACCACGACCCATGGTATTGTCCGGCCGAAACCTGCAAAGGTTCGTGCGATTGGTTTTGCCCTCTGTGACCGATCGCGAAGCAGTGCTTGAGAAGGACTATTGGTGGTTCGTCCGCCTACCATTACGGGAGACCGACAATGAAAATCACGATGGATCACGCCTTGCGCCGCGCGTCTGTGGCCGCCGCGCTGGTCGCCGGCTTAGCGGCTCCGTCAGTAACGGCAATGGCTGCAGCACAGGTAAGCGGCAGTCCGCAGAACGTTAGCGTCGATGCACAGAATAGCTCGCTCAAAGATATCCTCTCCGCATTAGGCAAACAATTCAACGTTCATTACCAGTCGAGGGCCAATCTCGATAAACAGCTCTCTGGGACTTACGAAGGATCGCTGCGGCGGGTCGTGGCGCGCCTGCTGGAAGGCTACAACTTCATCATCACCACGAACCAAGATATGATCGAAGTCACCGTGCTCGGCACGCAAGGCCTGCAAACCGGCGGAGCGGCATCATCAATCATAGGATCGAAAATCATAGGATCGAACGCAGCTGCGCAACCGTCCCAGGCGTCGCCGACTCCACATCCGGCCAACCCAGCGACTGGGGTAGCTCCTTCGCCATCCGCGCGCGTCGCTGAGCAACACCCCGGATCGACGGATAAGTCATCGTCTCCTGCCCCTCTGCCACCTTTCCAAGTGGCGGAAGGACCATCGCTTACCTCGGCGCCGTCCGATTCCCCCACCGCAGGACCAGTGCTGGGGCCCGCAACGGCTTCGGCGCCTGAACCGAAGCCGTCCACTGCCGCGCCTGTTGTGCCCCCAATGCCAGTCCCCACGACGGTCGAATTGCCGATGCCACCTGCTTCGATGGCATCCCCTATGACCGTCGAAACGGCAGATCCGACACCATCGGCAGCCTCGACTGCACCACCCTCGCCCGGCGCACCGCCTTCACCAAAACAGCCAGGCGCGCCGGCAACAAAGTAGTTGCACAGTCCGTCTTGCGGACAAATTAGTCCTGGGCAACTGCCGAACGGCAGGCACGCATCATCGCCTCAATTCGGATTTGCTTGCGGCGGGCACGCTCATGCTAGCGACAAGAAGGCCGCGCGCATGGCAATCCGATTAATACAGGCCAAACGGATCGACTTGCCCGTTCGCTCTGGATAGGCGATCTTTGTCCTGCCCTGACAGTAATCATCAGGATGGAGCGCAATATTGGGTATTAGTATTGGGGTTGTCGAGTTCCTGATCGGGCTCCGCACAGCGGGATACCTGACACCGGGCGGCGCTGTAATTGAGATCGGCGCCCAGCAGCTCGGGAGTACGTGTCTCTCGCACCCCGACCGACTGCAGCATCTCGGCAAGCTATGTGGAATCCATCATCCACTGTTGTTGCCACCGGCAGACCCAGCACCACCAGTTTCGGAGGGTTCATCCCAAGTTCTTGATTCAAATGCTCCGTTCGCTCGAGATTTTTGGCAGTGGCTCGGGTTCCAATACGCTGCCATCGATATCGACGGCAGTCCCGGGAGCATTCCGCTCGACTTGAATTTCGACACCATCCCGCAGGAGCATGAAGGCCATTACAACCTGGTGACGAATTTCGGAACTACGGAACATGTGGCTAATCAGCTCAATGCGTTTAAGATCATTCACGACCTGACGGCGCCGAACGGCGTTATGGTCCATGAACTCCCAGCGCAAGGAATGTTCAATCATGGGCTGGTCAATTATAATCCAAAGTTTTTCTGGCTGCTGGCACGGAGTAATGGATATAAATTCATTCACTCAGACTTTATGCCGTCGCCAACTTATTCCGGTCTGCCAGACAACATTACAGAGTTCTTAAACTCCAACAACATGGCTCCACTGCATCCCTGCGGCGACTACAAGGTCGCCGATGCGGGAATTTTCGTCGTCATGCAAAAATCATTTGACATTGCTTTCGTGCCCCCCATTGACGTGAACTCTGGCACGGCGACAGAAATTGAATCACTGAGGCGGCGCTACTGGACGGTTTTCGAACCGGGTGCATTCGACCGGCCGCAATCGTTCGCGGCCCCCGCACCCGGCCAGGTCGACTCCCCGCCTGTTCCCACAGCGTCAGAATCACTTCAGACTTGGAGAGGAGGTGCCGCCATGAACCCTTTGCGAACGCTCAAGCGCATGGTGCGGAATTCGGATGCCACCGTGCAGGGTATTGCCAACCAGTCCGATTTGATAAACCGCAAGTCAAACCACCAGTCCGATTTGACAAACCACCAGTCCGATTTGATAAACCACCAGTCCGATTTGATAAACCACCAGTCCGATTTGATAAACCAAAGGCTTCGGGCAGTTGAAGCCGAAATCTCCAGTCAGTCCGACCTGCTCGGTCGCAAGCTTGACACATTAATCAAGGTTATGAACGAGCTACGCGAGGTTCACAAGGCGCAGTTGACCATGCAGCGCAGCGCTGCGGAGGCGATCAAACAATCGGCCAATCCCAATTCGTAGTCGGAGCGGGCTAAAGTGCATTCTAATGCCACAGAGGACTCAGCTTCAAGAATTTGCCTTTTGCCTCCTTAAATGGGATATCTTGCAGAACGCGCACCGGCACTCATCCCATCTAAGTGCACTTTGCGCGCAGCGCGGCGGTAAGTTGCGTGTGTTGGTAGCGAGAACCATTTCTTGCCTGGAATCCCGACGGCTGCGACTAATGTCCTTGCCTAAGCAACTCGTCAAAGGCAAGATAACTACTTCAGGGAATTGAGGTATAGCATGGATACCGCAATGGCCGGGGTTAGCGACGACGATGTAGGTTTTGGCATCGTGGGGGCCTCAGGTAAGGCCGCAAAAAAGTATTTGAGCTGCCGGTACATTGAACGTGGGATTGTCTTCCAGCCCGCACGTATTGTCACGCCTTGTTGCGTCAATCCGGCTAATGGCCTTTCGCCAGAACTGGTCCCTTTCAATGGTGGAAGTTTTTCCATCGATGCCATGCTTGAGGCACGCGCGCAGCTAATTAAACGTCACAAAGCCGGCGACATCGCCAAGGAGTGTCAAGGTTGCCCGAGGCTGACGGAAGCGGAATGGAATACCGAACAAATGGGCGAGTACGCCATCGATGAAGTTACCATTGCCCATTTCACAAGCTGCAATATCAGGTGCAATTATTGCTATACTGTCACAAGGCCCGAATGGACTGCCCCGCTTTCGAAGGCTCCCCGATTACTTCCGCTATTTCAGCAATTAATTGATCGCAAGTTGCTGGCGCCCTACGCGACAGTAAAATTTAGCGGCGGCGAGCCGACTCTTTCGCCAGAATTTGAGCCGCTGCTAACGCTCCTGAATAATTACGGTGTATGTAGCATAGTTTATACAAATGCGACAAAGCGCTCCGATGCAATAATTGATGCGCTCAAGCGCGACAAGGTTGAATTGATTTGCGGCATCGATGCCGCTTCCATTAAAACATACAAAGCCATCAAAAAAATGAACTACCACGACAAAGTTTGGAATGTGTTAGCCGAATACTGCGCGGCTTTGCCGTCTGACGCAGTCAACAAAGTCTGGGCCAAGTTTATTTTTTTGCTTGGAAAATTATCAGGAAGCAGAGCACTTCGTGCGACGCGCTGCTGCGGCGGGTGCCAAACACGTTTATTACGATCTTGATTCGAGCCGCGTTGAAGGCCGAGTTGCTCACGAGGATAATTCGGTGCTGCCGGAAATCATTACCGACTTTATTGCGGTACTTCGCCACGAATGTGAAAAGCGGGGAATAGCCGTCGATTTCGCCCAATCGGGCTTAGTTTGGCTCACTCCGAAGCGCGTGAATCGCATTGAGCGGGAGATGGAGCGGCTACGCCAGTTGCCGGATGACCTGTCGTACTTGACCGACTTCACTCCCCAACCGTTCGACTGGTCGCCGGGGAATTGTCGCAATAAATCAGACTTTCTCAAGATGGCCTTAATCGCAGCGCAAGCGGCTCTGATTTGGCTACCGCCCGAACGGACGGACCAGATGGCGCGCGAGCTCGCGACGTTAGGCCAGGCAAGCGCCGTGGATGCCCGCGTTCTGCAGTGACGCTCGTGCGCTCTGGTCTTCATCTTGAATCAATTAAGGCGGCGTGTGCTACCGTTAAAATTCGTAGGCCCTAGCGGCTATTCAGCGAGTAAATGAAATGCTGCGCGCTGCCCTAGCGGAGGCGATATCCGGACCTCGATTCCGCTCCGAGACTGATGGGCAGCCTGCTCGGCGCGGCCAGGCTACCGCAGCGAGAACTCAATACGCGCTCGCGGAGTTGGTCCGCCTGCTTGCGCCCGCTGATGTGCTGGAGATTGGCACTTTTTTTGCTGATACTGCGCACGTCGTTGCCGCCGCGATAGACAGGGCAGGTGCCGGGCACATAACCACCATTGACCCATTCGGCGGCCACAGGGTTCCCGAAATCATCCGCGCTTGGCCGGAAAGCCTTCGCAAGCGGGTGACATTCCGGCCTGACAATTCCATGAGCTTCTTTCTTTACTTGGATGAAGAACTGCACGTACAACGAGGCAGGGATGCGCCGTTTAATATCATATATGTCGACGGTCATCACTCTTTTGATTACGCGTTTTTCGATTTGATGCGCTCCTCACTTTTCCTTCGGCCTGGAGGCGTATTTGTGGTCGATAACATTGAGCAGGCTGGGCCAACAGCGGCCATACGGCTATTTCTGGAGCGCCACACCCATTGGCAATTGTTCAAAGCCGTCGGAGTCCGAGCGGACGATGCTTCGCTCGCCTTCCATCCAGAAATTAATTCGGCAATCATCCTTGCGCCTGACGGCATCGAGATTGGCTCCTTGCCCTATCAAATCGATCTATTCAACTTGACAAGCTTTAAGGTCGACGAGTTGCCCATCAAGGTTCAACGTAGCGCGCCGGGACTGCTCAGGGTCGTTACTCTTTTCTATTCCAGACCGGCCGACTACCACAAAACTGGACAAGGCGAGCAAGTTCAACTCGGCGTCGCGGAACACCAAGTAGGCCTTAACGACACTGGTACCATCCTAATCAAGTACGATCCGCCACTTAAGCTAGCGCCGCGTCACGGCGACCGGATCGCTGCCCAGGTAGAGTTGTCGTTCACTCCGGAGGGCCGCGAAAATCTGCTCGTCGATGCGTCGCCGATTGTCCTCCCATGAGCGCAGACGACTTCCGCGGCCCTGCGACCAAAACCCGTCAGGAC
>Ga0207061_1125_pt1 | contig 15681 bp, 14 predicted proteins | sample Alteio_BWMinCont_31_FD_153275 | JGI IMG/M metagenome (GOLD analysis project Ga0207061, IMG submission 153275) | Enriched cells from forest soil in Barre Woods Harvard Forest LTER site, Petersham, Massachusetts, United States -... | ecosystem: Environmental > Terrestrial > Soil > Temperate forest >... | reverse complement strand
GGCTATTGGGCTTATTCATCCTCTGATCTTGCGGAGGCGGTATTTACCGCATTTACCCACAGTCTTGCCCATCGTGGGCCGGACGGCTTCGGCATTGAGCATTTTCCGGAAGCGCGGCTCTGGCTTGGTCATCGTCGGCTTGCCATCCTCGACCTTTCCGAGCAGGGCCGGCAGCCGATGCCCTACGCGGAGCAGCGTTATTGGCTGACCTATAACGGTGAGGTCTACAACTATCTCGAGTTGCGCGAGGAGCTTCGCGACCTCGGCCACCGTTTTGTCACCAACACCGATAGCGAAGTCATCCTTGCCGCCTATGCGCAATGGGGGCCGGAATGCCAGCTGCGTTTCAACGGCATGTGGGCCTTTGCCATTTGGGATGCCCATGAGCGGCGGCTGTTCCTGTCGCGCGATCGCTTCGGCGTCAAACCGCTGCATTACAGCGATCACGCGGGCGCCTTCGTCTTCGCATCCGAACTCAAAGCGTTTCTCACGCTGCCATGGATCGACGGCGCCTTCGATCCAGAAATTGTCGCCGAGACGCTCAGCAACATTAACGGGCAGGAAGCAACGCCGTACACTTTGCTACCCGGTGTCCGTCGCCTACCGGCGGGCCACTCGATGGTGGTCGAGGCCGATGGAAGCATCCGGATCAATACCTGGTGGAAGACGCTCGACCACTTACCCCGCCCGCGAAGTAGTCTGAAAGAGCAAGCTGAGGAATTCCGCGTCCTATTTTTCGATGCCTGCCGCTTGCGGCTTCGCAGCGACGTCCCGCTGGCAACGGCGCTAAGCGGCGGCCTCGACTCGAGCGCCATCGCCTGCACCTTGGCGGAGCTCGGCCGCCGCGGTGCGGTCGAGGGCGCCCCGAAGGACTGGCAACGGGCCTTCGTCGCCTGCTTCGTCGGCACCCCTTATGATGAGCGCCAATATACGAAGCAAGTTATCGACCATACCGGCATGGTGCCGTTCTACCAAGACGTGGATGACCACCAAGCCCTACAAAATATTGAAAAGAGCATATTTTCTCATGAAACTATTTACTGGTTTCCTGCCGTTGCTACCTGGACGCTTTACCGTGCAATGCGCGGGGCCGGCGTTCGCGTGTGCTTCGACGGTGAGGGTGCGGATGGACTTCTGGGAAGCAGCCCCGATTACATTATGACGGAGCTTGAGCAGGCGGTGCTCCACCTTAATTTGCATCGCTATTTGGAGTTGCGACGTGTTCTCCGCGGCCTTGTGGGTGGAAATTTCAATATAGACCGCGCCACTATTCTCGGCGAGCTTCGCTGGTTTGCAAAGCAAGGGCTTGCGCGCTTGCGACTGTTGAATCCAACTCTTAGAGCCGTTCGGTCACTGCGGGCGCGACTGGTTCGCATTTCGGGCGGTGATCATCTATCAATTCCACATTTTGGACCTTCCCTGCTCACCTATGCGAGCCCGCGCAGACTCTCCGCCACCGATTTACACGCCTCAGGCAAGTCTCCTCAGAGAGTTCTTTTTGACAATTTTCACTGCGGTGCAATGCCTATGCAACTTACCAGCTTTGATCGCGCGTCTATGGCGAATGGCATTGAGTCGCGAATGCCTTTTTTGGATTGGCGTCTTGTTACTTTTGGATTTGCGCTGCCAAACGAGAGCAGAAATGGCGGTGGATTTACCAAGCGCGTGTTGCGCGAAGCGATGCAGGGCTTCGTGCCTGATTCGGTTCGGCTGCGCACGAGCAAGTTCGGCTTCATCTCACCGATCGACTATTGGGCGCGAGGCGCACTGAAGTCATGGCTCCTGGATTTCTGCGCGAACCGTTCGTTCGCCGAAAGCCCGATATGGAATGGTTCTGTGGCAAGAGCGCAGGTCGAGCGAGCTGTCACCGGCAAAATAAGCATAGTGCCAGTCTGGCCTGTCCTCAATGCGTATATTCTTGAGCAATCTTTTAAAAAGCGAGCACAAGGTATAACGCCGTTTACCGGAGGCTGACCACCATTTGAGGACCTTTGATGTGTGGCGTGACGGGCTATTGGGCTTATTCATCCTCTGATCTTGCGGAGGCGGTATTTACCGCATTTACCCACAGTCTTGCCCATCGTGGGCCGGACGGCTTCGGCATTGAGCATTTTCCGGAAGCGCGGCTCTGGCTTGGTCATCGTCGGCTTGCCATCCTCGACCTTTCCGAGCAGGGCCGGCAGCCGATGCCCTACGCGGAGCAGCGTTATTGGCTGACCTATAACGGTGAGGTCTACAACTATCTCGAGTTGCGCGAGGAGCTTCGCGACCTCGGCCACCGTTTTGTCACCAACACCGATAGCGAAGTCATCCTTGCCGCCTATGCGCAATGGGGGCCGGAATGCCAGCTGCGTTTCAACGGCATGTGGGCCTTTGCCATTTGGGATGCCCATGAGCGGCGGCTGTTCCTGTCGCGCGATCGCTTCGGCGTCAAACCGCTGCATTACAGCGATCACGCGGGCGCCTTCGTCTTCGCATCCGAACTCAAAGCGTTTCTCACGCTGCCATGGATCGACGGCGCCTTCGATCCAGAAATTGTCGCCGAGACGCTCAGCAACATTAACGGGCAGGAAGCAACGCCGTACACTTTGCTACCCGGTGTCCGTCGCCTACCGGCGGGCCACTCGATGGTGGTCGAGGCCGATGGAAGCATCCGGATCAATACCTGGTGGAAGACGCTCGACCACTTACCCCGCCCGCGAAGTAGTCTGAAAGAGCAAGCTGAGGAATTCCGCGTCCTATTTTTCGATGCCTGCCGCTTGCGGCTTCGCAGCGACGTCCCGCTGGCAACGGCGCTAAGCGGCGGCCTCGACTCGAGCGCCATCGCCTGCACCTTGGCGGAGCTCGGCCGCCGCGGTGCGGTCGAGGGCGCCCCGAAGGACTGGCAGCGGGCCTTCGTCGCCTGCTTCGTCGGCACCCCTTATGATGAGCGCCAATATGCGAAGCAAGTTATCGACCATACCGGCATGGTGCCGGACTACCGAGATGTCGATGACCATCAGGCGCTAAAAGATATTGAACGGGTAGTCTTTGATCATGAAGGAATAAATTTTCAGATGTATCTGGGCGCTTGGTCAATCTATCGCGCCATGCGATGTACCGGCATTCGCGTTAGCATCGACGGGCATGGCAGCGACGAGCTGGTCGGCGGTTACCATTTCTATGTAAACAGGGCTATCGACGCTGCGGCTGAATCACTGGATCTGAGGCGGTATCTGGATCTTAGTGGCGTCCTTGCGGGCCTAATTGGTGGCAGTACTTCCGTGCCAACACATGCGGGCTTATTGGGCAAGCTTCGTCCGTTTGCACGGGGACTGCTCGCCCATTTGCATCTCTTAGCCCCCCTGCGCGCCGCAGTGATCACCTGCCGATCTCTGCTCATGCCGGAAGCGTCCCACGGTTCGGCACTGGGGAGGCTTCTGCCGTCTTATGCTGGTCCACACCGCCTATATGACGAGGCGTCCGATCCGCAAGTGGCTGGCATGTCCCCTCTACAGGCAATGCTATTCAGTTGGTTCCACGGTCTTATGTTACCGACACTTTTGCGCGTTTTTGATCGTGCCTCGATGGCTCACGGCATCGAAGTGCGCATGCCATTTATGGACTGGCAAGTCGTGACGTATGGTTTTGCGCTTCCGGAAACGAGCAAGATCGGAGCCGGCTATACTAAGCTGGTCCTCCGAGAGGCGATGCAAGGGATATTGCCAGAGCCAATTCGCCTACGCACCAACAAGATCGGCTTCATTGCGCCGATGCAGTCCTGGGCCTGCGGTGCGCTAAAGCCGTGGCTACTTGATCTAAGCGCGAACCGTTCCTTCATCGAGAGCTCGGTGTGGAACGGACCCGCGGCAAGAGCTGCGGTCGAGCGGGCCGTAGACGGAAAGGCGAGCATCGATCCAGTCTGGCCCATACTCAATGCGTATGTGCTAGAGCAAGCCTTCAAGGTTCGGGCGAGAACCGCGACACCGAAAGAGTCAGCGGGTTGCTCGCGCTCGCGGTCCTAACAGAGCACGGGCCGTAGGATCGAACCTGTGGAAATTATGCCAACAGATAGGCGAATCAATAAGCGCCCTTGCCTTCGATCACGTGTGCGACGGTGACGAGAATGATTCGGATGTCGCGAAAAAATGACCAATTGCGCAGGTATTCTACATCGTACGCCACACGCTGTTCGTATGTCGTTGTATTGCGGCCCTTGACCTGCCAGAGGCCTGTCAGGCCGGGGCGGCCGGCTGCGTAAACGGCAAAATTCTCCTGATATTTTTCAACCTCCGCCTCGACGATCGGCCGTGGACCCACGATGCTCATGTGCCCCACCAGCACGTTGAAGAGTTGCGGCAGTTCGTCGAGGCTGGTGCGGCGTAAGAATTGACCCACCGGGGTGATGCGCGGATCGTTCTTGAGCTTGTGATGGGCCTTCCATTCCTGCCGCGCTTCCGGATTGCGTGCGAGGTATTCCTTGAGCCTGCGCTCGGCGTCAACCTGCATCGTGCGGAATTTTAGACAGCAAAAATCTCGACCACCAAAACCAAGCCGTCGATGACAAAACAAAATCGGTCCGGGAGATGTTACAACGATGAGCAGGCAGCAGGCTAGGAAAAGTGGCAACAATGTGATGATGGCAAAGAAGGCAGCGGCAAAATCAAACACCCGCTTGATCCCTCCACCAACGGGGCGGCGGGATGGCGACAGGAGCGCCCGTCCTTGGGTGACTAGTTGGCTGCTGTAACTCATCGAGACCATTTGTCCTACTTGGGTTGCAGGTTAGCATATTGTTAAGAATGTTGCACTGCGAAAGCGAAGGAATCAAGAAAGAATAGAGGAATTTTCGTGAATGCTTTGCATTAAGGTTGATGGATGTGATCCAAATGTAACAGGGGTATCTGCCTACTGGTCACGTCTTTGGCTGCGACGGTTCCCACTGCTTGGTGTCAGGACAATTCGTCCGTTTTTTGTGCATTGCACCATCGCGGCTATTGGGCCAGTCATCGGTGCCTATTATTGCGTCTTATTTGCGCCGCCGCACTGCGAAAAGAAGAGCGCGGATTCCCCAATTCCCAATGCCCCAGTCCGCCCCCTGTTCCGGTCCCCAAGCAGTTTTTAATTTGCCATTAGGATTACCGGTGGGTGACGACGCGCAAATCGATATGGAACCTCACCACGTGAAGATTAAACGATTCCTCCCGGTAACGTCGTAACTTAGCATGCCCCGTAGCGCGAAAGCCGTTCCCTGAACGTCAAGTTGTGGCATCGAGGGTTCGGGATATTATTTGACGCTCGGCTTGCCCGGTACCTCACGCTCTGTTAGCGTTTCTTTCTGAAAAGTTAACATTTGCCATAGGGTAGCGCTGAGCCATGTCCTCCATTTTGCGGGTTTCCGCCGTTGTGGTTTCGCTAGTAGCGCTCATGCTCTCGCCGGTGCGCGCACAAAACGCACCAGGGAGCAATCAGAGCCCGCCAGGCACTCACACCGCCACTTCGGTATCTGTTTTTGTAGCCAATCCGGGCGCACTCCTCACGCTGTATCCGCTCGGCGGCGGTTCCATGGTTTCCGATGTTCGGGACCTCGTTGAGGCTGACATGCAGACCGTGGATCCCCTCCTCTCGCTGGTGGCAACGGCCAACAGCGAGCAGAAGAACGCACTGGGGACCGGCCTTGGCTTAGCGGCTCTAGATCTGGCGCGCAGCAACCCGCAGGCAGCGTCGATCATCCAAAACGCACTTGTGAGGCTTAATGATCCTACGTTGCTCGCCGCCTATGCCGCGGTGACCGGGAACCAGCGTCTCGCAGCGGCAGGACCAGGCGCGGGTGCCGGTGGGGGTGGTGAGTCAGCGACCGGAGGTGCGGGAGTCAACGGCGGAATTGGCGGCCCCTCGTTCCAAGTCCCGGACTTCGGCACAAAGAACGTGGCCGACAGCTTTTCATTCCCCAACGTGACTGGGGGCACCCCTGGAACGCCTGGTGGTCCTGTGAGCCCTACCGCGCCCTGAGACGCGCAGCCGCAGCCGAACCAGCGCGGCATTGTTGGATTGGACTTTAGTGAGTTCCACGAAGACCGCGCGAATGTCAGAGGCTGCTGTCCGGGTGAGGACGGCGATAGAGGGTGGCCAGACACCCGGCGCTCCTACGCTGTCGCCTGCGGCGTTGCGGGATCTTCCTGCATGCCCCCCAACTGCAGCTAACGTGGCGCCAACAGCGAAGCGTTCACCGGGCCTCATTCCCCTGCAAGGTGGGCTGCGGAATGAACTGGCCAAAATTGGCATCGAAATGCCGAAAGGCGAGCGTGGCAATCGTGTTCTACGCAATCTCGACAAATGGGTCGGGGTCCCCCTCCTTCTTCTCCTGGGCCTTCTGAGCCAAAGTCGGGTTAGAAGAAAGTGTCCAGAGAAGGCCACCCGCATAGGCCTGCTTATGCTGGGTGTTATCGGGGACAGCCTACTCGCCAGCGCTATCGCAGATGATCTGAAGCAACGTTATCCCGGCGCGGTCGTCATCGGATTTATGACCGACGCCAATCGTGCGACGTCCGAAATACTTTCCGGAATCGACGAATATATATTTCTGTCCATAGCCGATCCTTTCGAAGCTATGCGCACCGTGCGCAAGCACCCACTTGATATTCTGATTGACTGCAGCCAATGGGCCCGCATCGGGGCCCTGCTGAGCTTCGTCGCCAGGAGCAAATTTAAGGTTGGGTTCAAAACACCACGGCAGTATAGGCATTTTCTATATGATGCCTGTGCCGTGCATCGTGGCGATCAGCATGAGTTGGAGAATTTTAGAGACTTGGCAAGATGTCTCGCTATTAATCCCACCGGTACACCGAAGTTAAGAGCTGAACTCAAAGATATCCCTGTTCCACAGTTGCCGCAGACTCCGTATATCGTTTTTCATCCTTGGGCCTCAGGCTACAGACATGAGTTGCGCGAATGGAGTCTTGACAAATGGACGGAGCTGGGAAGGGCGGTCATCCGCGAAGGCTATTATGTCGTCGTTTCCGGCGGCCCGTCTGATCGCGAACAATCACTGAACTTGGCGGCTTCCATTGGAGTGCGCACATTAGTGCTAGCTGGCGACGCGTCTTTGCCTCAAACAATCGCGGCACTTGCGAGAGCTGCCGCCGTTGTTGCCGTCAACACCGGTACAATGCATCTCGTCGCTGCCCTCGACATACCGTTGGTCGCGTTGCATGGACCTACTGACCCGGCTCGGTGGGGGCCATTGAGCTCGAGGGTAGACGTTCTTGGGCCGGGAAAGGGTGAAGGGGGGGCCTATCTCAATCTCGGTTTCGAATATCCGCCCGCGGCGCCGGATTGCATGTCAAAGATCGCGACAACAGATGTACTCGCCAGCCTGCGCAAGCTGTTGAGCAACGTGGATAAGTTTGATGCAGCAAGGGGTCAAGTCGCAGGCGCCAGCATCGTGCAAAACGTATTGCATGATTCACCGTCACATTGAATTCCCTCCGTCCCGATTTTGCTCAGAGCCACAAGCGAACGCCACCCATTTTGCATCTTTCGCCCGCAACTTATTCGGGTAGATAGCGGAGTTTCACAGCTGCTATGATGCTTCAGGCGAGTATACTCGTATTGCCTAATTGCAAACCGCGGCAACGAATGTACGTGGAACCCGACTGAGCTTATCTATGAGCGTTGTTTCTACGCCATTCTATCGTGCCGCAAAGACGGCCTACTACGGCATTTTTAACAGCCTTGCAGAGGCAGCGCTTCGCCGCACCAACACTAAATTCATAAGGGGCAGGGTGGAGAAGCCCTCCATCAAGGTAGTCTCCTATTACGGATGGCAAAACGGCATTTCGGAAGGCGCGCTTCTCCAGCGCGCTGCGTTCAAGGCACTCGGTTACGATGCGGAAATCGTCGATGTGACGCGGGCGATGAGCAATCCTTTCGCGCGCGTCGAGTGCAACGTCGCCGATCTGATCGTAATTCATTGTGGCGGGAATCAGTTCCTACGGGCAGCGTGGCCTCTTCGAGACGTCCTCCCACATGGGAGGGTGGTCGCTTACTTCGCGTGGGAGCTGCCAGACCCTCCCCGCGACTGGCCGCCATCACGTCTTTTGTGGGATGAAATCTGGACACCCAGCCGCTATTCTGCAGGCGCTCTGTCGCAATGGTGCGATTGTCCAATCAAGGTGGTTCCTCACGTGCTTTTGCGTGACCATACGAAACCGAGAGAATGGCGTAAGGGTGAGGAGTCGCTTAGATTTTTAGCAATGGCGGATGCGCGTTCCAGTCTCAGCCGGAAGAACCCACAAGGAGCGGTCAAGGCATTCCAACTAGCCTTCCCGCATGACGGCGACGTCGAACTCCTGGTAAAATTACACAAAACGGAAATTCGGAGCTCGCCTGAGCTCGATAAACTTTTGGCCGAGATAAAATTGGATTCACGAATTCGCCTGATCAACCAAACCATGACACGAGATGAGCTGGACCGTCTATTTCTGGAAGCGCACGTGTTCGTCTCTCTTCATCGCGCTGAAGGCTTCGGCATACCGCTTCTCGAGGCGCAAACCCTTGGACTGGCTACGATTGCGACAGCATGGTCCGGCAGTATGGACTTTACCACCCAGGAAGCTAGTCTCCTCATCCCGTACAAAATGACGACGACGCGTGATGCAGGGAACGTCTACGGCGCTGTGACCTGGGCCGAACCTGACATCGAAGCCGCCGCGGATTCCATGCGGAAGCTACGTGACAGCCCCGGGGAGCTCGCACGCGTGGCCGCGGCCGGATGGCAGAAGAGCCGATCGCAAATTCAACTCGATCGCTTTGCAAACGCGCTTGAGCAAACATGTCTAGGCAATCATCGCATAGTCGCCTAAATTGTCTCGCATCGCGTCTCTGATGCGAGTACCATCTGCTGCGCAAGTTAGCTCGGGGGCCAATGGTACTGACAATGGAGCACAAAACACCCTTGGATTGGGTCAAGAGACTCGTGCGGCCAATCGCGATTCTGCTTTTTCCCAAACAGGTTCACCGAAGAAGGTTGTGTCTGCAGGATTCCGAACGTGAGATCGATTTGCTTCCAATCCTGGTGCCGCGCGAGCGCGAAGCGATCGATGTTGGCGCGAACATCGGCGCGTATTCTTATGCTCTCAGTTCGCTGGTGTCCCGCGTTCACGCCTTTGAACCAGTACCGAAATTAGCTGCATTCATCTCCCGCGCGCTGCCTGCAAATGTCGTTGTCAAGAATCTAGCTGTGTCTGATACGCTTTCCGTTTTGGACCTGTTTGTTCCCATCAAGGGAGGCCGAGAGGACACAACAGCGGCAAGCGTCATGACCTCCGGCGCTTATCCATCTGGGGTTCATTATCAAGTGCAAACGACGACGCTGAATTCCCTTTCCGATCACGATGTTGGATTTGTGAAGATCGACGTCGAAGGGCATGAAATGAACGTGCTTCGCGGAGCCGATGAACTAATAGCGAAACGCCGGCCAACGCTGCTCGTCGAGGCGGAAAATCGCCATCGGGCCAACGCTGTTCAGGATGTGTTCACGTTTTTTCTTAGCCGAAATTACAGGGGACTCTTCGCGCTCGGCGATAAGCTGATGGACGTTGGGAAATTCAACGCTTCCCTGCAGGACTTCCATCAATTGCGGACGGATCGACCCCGGCGGGAAAGTACTTATGTCAATAATTTTATCTTCATTCCGGCCGAGCGCTGCAACGATGATCTGGTGAAGGCGATGGAGGCTGTACTACGAAGAAAGGCGGAGACTTATGGCCGATGATTTCCTGAAAAGACTACCGCGTCGGCTATGGACCCGGGTGCTTGGAGAGCCGTCCTGGATCAAATATTTTGGTGACTTTCGTGCGCGTGAAAGGTACGGACTCATCCAACGGGCCAATTATCTTTATGGAATGTTGCGTGCGGCTGACGTCGCAAAATATTGGCGGAAACAAAACGTCACAGTTATCGAATTTGGCGTGGCAAGTGGAGGAGGCCTGCTAAATATGATCGGCCTGGCTCCCATGATTGAGCAGGAGACAGGCATAAAGCTTCGGATCGTTGGCTTCGATACGGGGCAAGGACTACCCTCCGTCGAAGGCTACAAAGATCATCCAGAGCTTTGGAATCCGGGAGACTTTGCCACGCAAGATCGTGAAACACTTATGCGACTGGTGGCAGGTCGAGCTGAAATGATTTGGGGAGATATTACTGACACGATCGGGCCCTTTACTGAGTCTATCCATTCTTCTGCTCCGCTGGGATTTATTTCAGTCGACGTCGATATTTATTCAGCTACAGCGGTGGCGCTTCGGTGTTTAGGCGGCCCACCAGAAAACTACAATCCCGGCATCAGTATGTACTTCGATGATGTCAGCTTTTTCTTCGCAAATGATTGGGCAGGTGAGCTGGCGGCGATTTCCGAATTCAATAACGTTCATGAACTCCGAAAGATTGGGCATGACCGCAGCTTAAGCGGGCGTCCAATAGTATCGGCGACTTGGTATTCGAAAATGTACGTCTGTCACGTGCTGGACCATGAAATCCGTCGGAGGCCCCGTGATCGAGAACAACTGAACATCGAAGATCACTTCGAGTACATGGCTGCGCGATATCTTATCTGAACACATCTCAATCAGGGTCAGGCACTTAGTCGCTCCTGACCGGCAAACACGAATCGCGGAAACCAGATCAGCCCTTATTGTTGTATAGTGACGTTTCGTTCGCAACACCTGAACGGGTAGTTGATAATCCAGTGATCCAATGGGTATATTCATGAGTTGCCAAACATCACGTAATCTTTGATCGCTCGCATTTTTCGATTCACATGGACCGACGAGCGAGCCATGAGCCGGAAGCTCCCGCCAACGGCTCCATGGCGCACCAATAAGGACAACGCGCGTGCCGACCACTTGGAGTCGACCTCCCGCTCCAGGAGCGCGGCAACTTCAGCCGCGTCTTGAAATTGCCCGTTGAGGCTCGACAGCACCGCGCTGCGGATAACGTCCCGTCGAAGTCTTTTCTTGATACAGCGCACGGCACGCCTGCGGACAGCACCGGGCAAGCTCGCATCGCTTTCGACCTTGCGCAGGATTTGGCCCCAACCGAGCAAGCAATCGGTCCGCGACGTTGACATATGGATCGAGTCGTCATGGTGAAAGAAAGCGCCGCATGGAATGGTTTCGAACACCACTGGCCAACGTAATGCCGTTCGGATCACAAATTCATGATCGTGCTGCGTCGTCAGCGCGCCATCGAGTGTTCCTATTTGCTCAAACACCGCCCGTCGAAACAGCATGCCCGTCCACGTTCTCGGCACTGCTTCACTCATGAGGGCACCGAATCCTAACGGCGGATTGTACATGCCGGGTTTGACGAGCTTGCGAGGCGGCGGGTATGGCGTGCCGTCCCCATGTCGTTCGGAGACAAGGCCGACGAAGAGAAACGCCTGCGGATGTCTGTCAAACGAGGCCGTTGCATCTGCAAAAAAGTTCGGAAGCAACAGATCGTCATCGCTGAGCAGGTTGACGAAGGGTGTCCTGGCCATTTGCATGCCGCACGAAAAGTTTTTGACGAAGCCGATATTCTCCGGTTGGCAAAAATATTTCACTCTGTGGTCCATTGCCGCAATGGCGCCGACGACGTCTCGGGTTGCGTCGCCCGACGCATTGTCGTAAATGTGGACCTCGAAATTCGGGTACGACTGGGCGAGAACCGAACGAATCGCCCGCTCAACTTTCTGCGGTCGCCGAAATGTGGGAATCACGGTGGTTATTTGCGCTGGCGAGTTCACGTGCGTCACGGCAAAGCTTCACCGGCGAAAGAGGCCATTTTAGCGGAACTCGTATAGTTCGTTTCCGTGCGGGCAACAAGCCTCACCCCCTCCGCCAAGCTCGGACGGAGATAATTGACGAACTGTTCGATATCATGCAATTTTTGCCAGTGCTCCTGCATCCACTCGTCGCCTCGATCCCACCATTTGAATTCGAGCAGAAACTCGATAATTTCCGCCGGAAATCGATAGCGAATAGGCTTTGCCGGAACACCTCCGACGATGGCGTAAGGCGGCACATCGGAAACGACAACGGCTCCGGCGGCAATGACCGCGCCGTCGCCTACCGTCACTCCATCGCGCACAGCCGCGCGCAATCCAATCCAGACGTCATTGCCGATCTTTACGGACCCAAACTCGGCGCGGTAGTCGCGATCCGCGAAACACCAGCCGCGCGATGGCCGGCGTAGATATAACGCTGGATGAGTGGACACGAATGGCGAAAGCGGGTGAATGCCCAATCCCAGATGCACGTCGGCAGCGATCGAGCAGTATTTTCCGATCTCCGTAAAATACAGGCGCGTGCAATCGGACAAATACGAATAATCGCCGATTGACGAACGAACGAGAATAACCTCATTGCCCAATGCCACGTTTCTTCCGAGCGTGGTGGGCATGGTGATTGCACAGCTCGACGGAATAAAGCAGCCGGGACCGCGTACCAAGCCGCGGTATCTGAGCAAGATATTCAATTCGGAGGCGGCATGGCGCAGAGGCTTCGGCATCAAGCGTTTCAATCGAGCAACCCCCAGCATGATGCGAGAACCCTTTGTCCTATGGCCCACTGTTAATGAATCGCGCGCGGTGCTGGACCCATAAAGTGCGAATCTGTTCGCGCACGAGTGGCGTTGCGAGTAGACCGGCGGTGCCGACGAGAAGTCCCACCAAAGCCAACGTCAGCGCAGCGCCGATTCGCGTCGTTGCCGGTTCCAGAACTACAGCCAGAAGCCCGGCAGTCAGACTACATGCGATCAATGGAATACCAATATCGTTAACGTACCATTGCCGCGCTTCATGCCTCAGAATCTTGCGATGCATGAGTGGGATTTGTGTGGCGAAGTAGCTCGTTGTGATCAACAACCATACCCCAGCTGCTCCCAGGCCGCCGAAACGCCTGGTGAGCACAACAAGCAGGACGGTGGTCACGGGCACATAGGCCAGATTTGTCCAGAACGCCAGGCTGGTCCATCCATGCGCGAGCTGCGCGGCATACGGGAGAGCGTCGGCGCAGAGAAACGCGGTGCCGATGATCAACAGCGCTGCAATAGGCGCTGTGTTTTCCGCAATGTGCTCATTTCCCGTCCAAGCAAAGATCAAGGGCTTGGCGAAAAACGCTGCTGTTATGGCTGCGGGGAATACAAGTAGCGACATCATTTGCGCGCCGCGATGATAGAGATCAGCCAGACTCCGTTCGTTTTGCTCCGTCGCAAGCCGGACCAGCGCCGGGTACACAGCCACAAAAAAGGATGATGAAGCCATATACAAAGTTCCCGCCATGCGGGAAGCCAATGTATAGTAGCCGAAATCTTCCAAGGAAACCATTCCGCTTACCACCAGCTTGTCGAGGTCGGTCAGCAGCATGGAAACCAGTGCAATGGCCGTCACGCCGCCGGCGAATTTCCACACTCTCATCAACAATTTCGGGCGGAAGACGGCTGCGTGCCCCTTTGGCATACTCCACCATAAAGATGCCGCCGCGGCTCCGGTATTGGCTATGTTGATCCCGATCTGCCATGCCAAAAAGGCGAAGATGGTGGGTGAGACGAGAACGAGAACCGCGACGGCGCCAAAACTACGAACCAAGGCAGTCACAAGATCCATCCACGATAGCAGAACTTGCCGCTCCAGACCGATAAGGCCGCTCGAATAGAAACTTGCCGGCCACCGGCAGAGGATAATGACTCCGATCAATTGCACGGCAGTTCGAAGCTCATTCGCCGATAATTGACTGCTCCGGAGCCAATGGTTAGCTATCAGGGGGGCGCCGAATACTATGATCGCGCCGATCAATATGCCGACGATCCAGCAGACCACCTCAATTGTCCGGACCAGATCGCGCACCTGCTGCGCCTCCTCGGCTCGCCGCGCCGCAAGTTCCCGCATCATGGCCGGACTGAGCCCGAGGTCGAGGAGTCTCGCCAAGGTGTCTAACGTTAGCCAGATGCCGATAACGCCATAACCCGCGACGCCCAAAACGCGAATATAAATGGGCACGCAAGCAAGGCTCGCGACAGCCGCGAGAATTTTGCTGACAAGATTTGCCGACAGGTTCAGCCGAACGGATGTTTGCCGCGAAAGCAAAGCCTTGATTGAAAGCTGCATCAAGAAAATCCCGCACGCATTGATCGACGAACATTACGCAGACGTGGCTCCTGCGAGAAGCAAGAAATCAATGCTCTGACGAGCCCCAACCTGCAACCGATCTTTCGCAGTTTTCACAAAACCGCGAAGCGATTCAACTTTCACGCCCTCGTGACACATGATGATGCTTGTCCTCAGTGTTTTGCATCATTCGCCGGTTGAGATAACTACCATGATGCGGATTCTCACCTATTGCTCATTACGATCACCGGCAAACATGCGACTAGACGTGGGTCAAATTGATATCCTTGTCGATAGATTTCGATGTCCCTAATGTGCATCGAAGGCCTACCGTGGCTTGCAATCCGCGTATCAGGTCAAATCGCGGCCTGAACCCCACTTCGTCATAGAGTCGCCGCACTGAAGCGCGCATGAACGGGGGTTCGTTCGGTTGAGGGGGGCTGGCTCCAAATTGCACCATCGACTCGCCGCCGCAAAGCCTTGCCGCACTCAGAACAACCTCTCGGACGGTATAAACTTGATCTGTCGCAATGTTCACGGCGCCTTCAACTCGGCTGTCCAGCAGTTCAACAAACGCTCGCGCGACGTCCTCGACATAGATAAAGGAGCGAGCCTGGCTCCCGTCGCTGCACGCGACGACCTCGCCGGCACTGATTTTGTCGATGACTGTGCTCAAAAGCCGACCGGCTTGATCACGTGGGCCATAGGGGAAGAAAATGCGTCCCCATGCCAGCGAACTCCTAAGGCGATTCGCCGCAGAAGACATCAGCCGATATAACGACGCTTTCGAACAGCCATAGAGTGTCGCTGGACCGATGGGCGTCAGCCCCTCATCGAGCGTGTGAAAGCCCCAGTCGTATTCCGCGCAGGTTCCGGCAAAAACCGCACGAGCCCCCCCAGCCGCGGCAAAGGCTCGCGCCAAACGCAGGGAAGCCGCTACCCAATCCAAATTCTCCAACGCCCACCAGAATGCGCCATGCTCGGCGTACCATGCGAAATGAAGAAGATGTGTCGGCTGAATTCCTGCGACCAACGCCTCGCAGCTATCACGAAGAAGATCGCAGCGGTGATAGTGGACCGCGCTTGACGCTGCGGGTCCGTCTGGCTCCCCACTTCTGGCGGCAATGTGAACCTCGTATCCGCGCTCCAGTAGGAACGGCAAAGCCTCTTGCCCGATGAATCCGGTGCCACCGGTGAGAAGTACGCGTTTCATACGCTGGCCGCACTGGAGATCGCGTAATCGGGATATGAAGCATCGCGTGCCGAAATCAAACGCGGCCTTTGCGGCCACGGAATGTCAAAGGCGGGATCGTTCCAACGCACGCCACGCCCGGCGCCGGGAACAAACGCAGCTCCCATATAGTAGCAAACATCGCTGTTTCCTTCAAGTGTCAGAAAGCCGTGGGCGCAGCCGGGTGAAATGAAGAACAGACGATTATCTTCCGCGGCAAGCTCGGTGCAGACGGAGCGCCGATAACTTGAGGCGTCGCGCCGCAGGTCGATCGCCACGTCAAAAATGCGCCCGCGCACGCACTGGATAAGCTTAGCTTCCTCGT
>Ga0207061_1160_pt1 | contig 15753 bp, 9 predicted proteins | sample Alteio_BWMinCont_31_FD_153275 | JGI IMG/M metagenome (GOLD analysis project Ga0207061, IMG submission 153275) | Enriched cells from forest soil in Barre Woods Harvard Forest LTER site, Petersham, Massachusetts, United States -... | ecosystem: Environmental > Terrestrial > Soil > Temperate forest >... | reverse complement strand
CCTGGCAAGTTCTTGATATTAGGTTTTAAATCGGAGAGTTAAAATGAACAATGCTTCTGCAGATAATCGAGCAGGTGGTTCTGACTTCAAAATGCTTGTGACTGGTTACTTCTTGCTACGTTTTGTGCTTTTTCCTTTTGGTGCGTTTTACATTATCTCAAGTTTCATTTTGCCACCATTCAGCGCTATGATAAGTCTACTGCCACTATTTGTTATTTCTTTTAAAGATGACGTACCTAAACTTAAACCAGCAATTGATGCAATGACAAAGGCTAAATTGTCAAGGACAGGCCAATCGTTTGAAGACACGATAAATGATTCATTAAATGATACATTCGAATGTGTATACAAATTTGAATATGCTGTTTTAGAAAATGTAAGTTGCGCTTTAAAAGATGCCGCGGATTACCTAGATCCTACAGAAGTTCAAAAGGCACCCCCAATGCTGTTTAGTTGTGATTTGTCAAAACCTACTATATATTTGTCCGATACAGAAAGTAATTTAAACTCTGCTTATCCTACGCCAAGTCCTTAGTGCGTTTATGCAAAGCAATTATGCGAGGTATATTAGATGTATAATATTGAAGAATTTGATGATGAAAACATAAGTCAGAATATCTTAGTGTGGGAACTCATTAACGATTTAGTTAATGATCCGGGGCTAAATAATAATACAACTAGACAATTAAGGGAGCTGGTAGGAGAACGTGAGAGAAACGATCCTGATAGAAGTGGGCTCTTTCGTTTCATTCATTTTAAATTACCATATAAGCTGGCTATTAAGGCAATTAATAGATTATATGAGATCAATGCTATTGGTACGCTGGCATATTTAGTTGATAACTTAGGTTTAATCGGTTTTAGTATCGCAAGGCAACTAACACTACCAGCATCTAAAATCTTGACAGATTATTTACCAACGTCTTTGGCGTTAGCATTAGTTTGTATATTAGGTGCGTCGATCGTGGGAGGATTAGCTTTATCTGTTGATTACCTTATGTCGTTAGGTAGTCTTGGAAACATGATGGGTGTAGGTTTATATGCAATGGCTCTTCCAATAATTGTACCAATATTCCTTTATACAGGTGAAAAGATTCTGTCACAAATCCGTGATAAACAAAAAAAAGAAATACATGATGATAATAAGGCTGATAGTCAGCCTAATCTTATTTCATCTAATCAATTAAAATTAAATCCCGACCTGAGTGTTGGTAAGCCTCTACTATTTAGGGAGGAGCGATCTTTAAGTGATGATAATGATGTTAAACTAAAATCTAGTGCGACAAGGAACGCTCATGCAGCTCCTGTAATGCATATATAACGTTATCATCCCCATAGTGCAAGCCACTTAGGATGGCCCTAGCCCGCGCAATGGTGGTGGCATAGTTAATTCTATGTTTTATAGCTGAATTTCTTATTGATCTAGCTACGTCAATTTCTAACTCAGCAACTTGGGTGCTGAGTATAAAATCGAAGCTGCCAGCGGCAATTAGGCTAACAATAGTCGCTGGATCCGAAACAACATTACAAGCAACACCCTCACGTAACAATACAGTTTGGGTGCTACGATCGCTATAGATTTGAATGTTATGTTTTACTAAATCCACTAACAATTCAGACAAACCATATAAATTCTTCGTATCTACACTTAAAAAAACTTTTGACCAAGTATTTTGTTGCTCCCCGAAAATTGCTTGTTGGGTTTTTTGAAACGCCTCTGCAACCGTTGCCCCAAAACACATCACCTCTCCGGTAGATCGCATTTCTGGACCTAACAAAGGATCGACCCCTGGAAACTTGGCAAATGGGAAAACCGATTGCTTGACGGCATATAAGCCACTAGAGCTAGTCTGTAACTGCAAATCTTGTAACGAGTGCCCTAACATACACGCCACGGCAATTTTGGAAATTGGGATCCCAACACTCTTTGATACAAAAGGCACACTACGTGATGCGCGCGGATTAACCTCGAGTATGTATAGATCAGTACCCTTTATAGCAAATTGAATATTCATCAATCCTATAATATGCAACTCTATGGCCAACTGCTTGGCTTGAACCCTAATCAAATTAAGTATTTCTGGTGCAACGCTAAATGGCGGAATAACTGAAGCAGAGTCACCAGAATGAATCCCAGCTGGTTCAATATGTTCCATTATACCAGCAATGAACACATTGCCTTGCCCGTCGGCCACTACATCCACATCTAGCTCTTTGGCATCCATTAAATAACAATCGATTAACACTGGTGACTCTTTAGAAATTCCCGCTGCGTTAAGTAAATAATTTTTTAACTCAAGATCACTATGCACTACTTGCATTGCTCGCCCGCCCAAGACATACGATGGGCGAACCATTAGAGGGTAACCTAATATATTGGCGGCAATTAATGCCGATTCCAAATCATGTACCATGGCATTGGCGGGCTGCTTCAAACCTAATTTGCTAATTACTTTGCTGAATTTACCACGATCTTCGGCCAGATCAATTGTTGCAAACGACGTACCTAAGATATTTACACCATTTTCGTGTAGTTTTTCTGCTAATTTTAACGGGGTTTGCCCGCCCAATTGTAAAATAACTCCTAACGGCTGTTCTACTTGTATAATATCTAATACAGTTTCTAAGCGCAGCGCTTCAAAGTATAATCTATTGGATATATCATAATCAGTTGAAACCGTCTCGGGGTTACAATTAATCATAATTGCTTCGATGCCGTGCTCCTGCAATGCCTGTACCGCTTGCACACAACAATAATCAAACTCTATGCCTTGACCAATGCGGTTGGGGCCGCTGCCGAGTACAATAACCTTTTTATTTGCAGTAGGACGTGCTTCGCACTCGCCATCGTAACTTGAATACAAATAATCCGTTGTAGCAGGGAATTCTGCAGCACAACTGTCGATGCGTTTGAATTTAACGGCAACGTCGATCTGCAGCCTATATGCCCGTACCTCTGTTTCACTAACGTTTAATAATTGACTCAAACGTGCATCTGAAAATCCCATTTGTTTCCATAGCAACATAAGCTTATGATCAATCTGATATAAACTAAATTTTTTGATTTGCTCTTCAACTTCTAGCAAATCACGGATTTGATCTAAAAACCATAAATCAATTTTTGTGTGTTCATATATTTGTTCAATACTCAAACCTAGCCTAATTGCGTCTGCTACATATAGCAGCCGCAACGCGCCAGGATTACAAAGCTCCGACAAAATCTTCTGCTGCGCATCGCTACTCGTATAAACCCTAGGATTAAAACCATCTAAATCTTCTTCAAGACTACAAAGTGCTTTTTGCAAGGCGGCCTGAAACGTGGCACCAATCGCCATAACTTCACCCACAGATTGCATTTGAGTAGTTAAGCACGGCTTAAGTGCAGAAAATTTATCAAAGTTAAAACGCGGGATTTTAACAACTACGTAATCAATGCTCGGCTCAAAGGATGCCGGAATCACATCACCAGTTATATCATTTTTCAATTCATCTAGTGTATAGCCAACTGCTAACAACGCGGCTACTTTTGCAATTGGAAATCCTGTAGCTTTAGAGGCTAAAGCAGAAGATCTGGATACACGCGGATTCATTTCAATTACGATCATGCGACCGGTTTGTGGATGTAAGGCAAATTGTACATTTGAACCACCGGTTTCAACACCAATTTCCCGTAATATGGCGATGGCCGCATTACGCATCTTTTGATACTCTTGGTCTGTAAGCGTTTGCGCAGGTGCAACAGTTATTGAGTCACCAGTATGAATTCCCATTGGATCGATATTTTCGATTGTACATACTATGATGCAACTATCTTTTGCATCACGTATAACCTCTAATTCGAATTCTTTCCAACCCAACAACGATTCTTCAATCAGTAGTTGTTTATTCATAGACAGCGACAGGCCGCGTTCACATATTGCTTCGAATTGCGCCAAATTGTACGCCACGCCGCCACCACTACCACCTAGTGTAAAAGATGGTCGAATTATGGCCGGGAACCCGATGGAGTCTAATGCTATTTTAGCCTCATCTAACGAGTGTACTGCAGCAGATCTTGGCATTTCTAGCCCAATCTTTTGCATGGCTACCCTAAACAACTCGCGATCTTCTGCTTTTTTTATGGCATGTTTGTTGGCACCAATTAATTCAACATTGTATTTAGCTAAAATACCATGCGCGTCTAATTCTAGTGCGCAATTTAATGCAGTTTGCCCACCCATAGTTGATAATATAGCATCAGGACGTTCCTGTTCGATTATTTTACTTACGTTAAACCATGTTATAGGCTCAATGTAGGTGCAGTGAGCCAGATCAGGATCTGTCATTATCGTAGCTGGATTGGAATTTACAAGCACGATTTCATAACCAGCGGCTTTGAGAGCCTTGCAAGCTTGCACACCCGAATAATCGAACTCACAGCCTTGGCCAATCACAATTGGACCTGAACCAAGTATTAATATTTTATGCAAATCCAAACGCTTCGGCATTACTTTTCCTTACGACTTGTAAAAAATCATCGAATAAACCCAAAGCATCATGCGGCCCTGGCCCCGCTTCAGGATGACCTTGAAAACTAAACAGCGGCAAACTTTTATGTTTAAAGCCTTGTAAACTATTATCAAATAACGAACGGTATGTTGCTTCCAGATTCGGCCCCAATGATAATTCATCCACGGCAAAACCATGATTTTGACTAGTGATCATTACGCTGTCGCACGAGACATTCTGTACTGGATGATTACTGCCATGGTGTCCAAAATCCATTTTATATGTCTTTGCACCTAATGCCAATGCCAGTAATTGATGCCCCAAACAAATTCCAAACATCGGGATTGAACTTAGAGTTAAAATTTTAATAGTGTTGATTATAAAATCACATGCTGCTGGATCTCCAGGACCATTCGATAATACAATACCATCGGGTTTTAATTCCAAAATCTGCGCTGCAGTACTTTGCGCTGGTACAATCGTTACGCGGCAACCCCGTTGCGTTAAGCAATCTATAATGCTTTGTTTAACACCAAAATCCATCAAAACCAAATGCGTTTGTGAGATTTTGGGATCGCATGCACCTATTTCATAGCTTTTATTTGTAGTCACCTGTGTTGCGAGATCCAGATTACTTAAGCCGGAAAATGATCTGGCTTGTTCTAGAGCAACATTTACATCAACAACACCAGACATTATGCAACCACGCAACGATCCATGCTGACGCAATAGTGTCGTTAAGCCTCGTGTGTCTATATCACTTATACCCACTATTCGTTGTTGTTGCAAAAATTCCATTAGACTAATCTTGGAACGCCAATTACTAGTAAAGTGTGACAATGATTTTACGATCAACCCAGCCGCAAAAATCTTTGCTGCTTGATTGTCTTCAAAATTTATGCCGGTGTTACCAATATGCGGGTAAGTGAAAGTAATTATTTGTTTTGAATACGATGGATCAGTCAATACCTCTTGATAGCCTGTCAAGGCTGTATTAAATACTACCTCTCCGACCGTAATTCCATGTACGCCTATGGATGTTCCATAGAATATCTGACCTGTTTCTAATGCTAATATAGCTTGCATGCTATACCCCTCTGTTTGAGCATTAAAAACAGAGGCTACTTAGTTTCCAGGTAGATGTCAATCGGCTGCTTCGATTAATTGCTCTTTAATCTGACTCATCGCCTTTGCTTCAATTTGGCGAATACGCTCTTTTGAAACTGAAAAGTGTTTTGCGAGATCATCTAATGTAGCTTTGCTATCATCATTCAACCAGCGTTGTTCTAATATGTACAATGAACGTGGATCTAAATTCTTTAAAGCAGATTGCAAGTTAATATTATCAAGATTCTGACGATTGCCATCCTCAAGTTCTTGCTCCGGCCCAACAGATTTATGTTCCAGGTACTCTACAGGGGAATAAGCTATTCTCTCAACATTGTCATTACTATCATCATTTGGCAAATCAAACGGCGTGTCATCAAAAGCCATCCGTGCTTCCATTTGCATCACGTCCTTTTCTTTAACTCCAAGATCTCGGGCAATATCGGAAATTTCCGAGCTTGTTAGCCATCCGACATTTTTTTTCTTAGATCGCAACTTAAAAAATAATTTCCGTTGTGATTTGGTGGTAGCAACCTTTACAATCCGCCAATTGCGAATAATGTATTCATGAATTTCGGCTTTGATCCAGTGTACAGCAAAAGTAACTAAACGTACTTCACGCTCTGGTTGAAATTTTTTAACTGCCTTCATAAGGCCAATGGTACCTTCTTGAATCAGATCGGCTAAATTTAAGCCATAACCCATGTAGCCTTTGGCGATACGCACTACATAACGCAAATGTGACAAAACCAAGCGTTGCGCAGCTTGTAGGTTCTCGGTTTCATGCCATTGCTTAGCTAAATCAAGCTCTTCTTCTTTGGTAAGCAGCGGTGCTGTGTTAGCAAACTGAATGTAGCTATCGATACTGCTGGTTGGTATCTGCACACCGCTCAATACTGATAATTGTGTATTACTCATAAAGGTACCCATTTTTTTGATTATATTATAGGGTTGCTATGGTGAAATGTCGATACCTATGGTCTCACGAATAAAGCTTACAGCTAACATATCTTCTTTTACCCAATAGAAATAATCCGCTAAATTGCTACTTCCAGCGCTACCTGCGATTTCAAATACGATAGTTTTGAAATTAGCCGCATTGTTTTTGATGATATCCAAGCAAACAGCGTCGGCGCGATTGTTTATCAATTGCACGGCCAACTCACTGTTATTAGCGGGGGTATTACTAAACAGCTGGAATCCTATCTCTAACATGCGTTTTGCAACGCTAAATCGCTCAGGAACCGTTTCCATTAGTAATACTTTGCGTACCGCGTAGCCCAAAGAATTGACCGGATAATCTCCGATGAGTACAAAGCCAGCATCCAACACCAGCTTAACAATATTAATACGATCGGTCTCGATTTCTGGGGTATCTGGCAGATCCGAGCGTTTAATAAACAAAGCCTGGCTTATAAAATCGATTGGTACATTTAAAACCGAGAAATCTATAAATGACTTTAAGCCATTTAGAAAATAGTAATTATACAATAAGAATTCTTCAAAAAAGCGTTTTGTTTCTGGTATCCTTAAAGTCGCTTTAAACTGCTCCTGAAACTGTGGTTCTTTTAACAACTCGAGTACGATTTCGAGTTTTTGTTTATCTTCGTCTGCTACTTGTATAAGTATGAACCAAGATAAATCTAAACCTAAATCTAACGTGGTTTCGCCCTTAGAGGTAGTGGCAGTTACTCTTAAGACGTAACGTAATTTCGGATCCACCATCGTCCCGATATGTTTGATAAGCCATGTATTGTAAGGTTCAGTTAAATTCATATTATATATCTGTTACTTTTCATGAAACGCCTGGTTAAATGTACGATTAATTGGTTTGAGCATATATTTTAATAACGACTTCTTGCCGGTTTTCACTTCAGCCGTTACCGTCATCCCTGGGAACACTATATTTTTAGTGGGATCTTCACCCAAATAATTCCTTTCTAATGTTACTTCGCACTTGTAATATGGCCTTTTCTCTGGATCTAAGAAAGTTGAAGCCGAAATTGATGTAAGAGTGCCTTGCAGGGCCCCATAGGTTGAAAAATCATAAGTACCCACTTTAACCTGCACTGGGTCACCAACTGCGATTTGACCTACGTCTGTGGTCGATATTTTAATTTCTGCAACCAGAGTGCTCGAAATTGGCACGATATCAAATAACACGGTTCCAGCGGTAACAACATCCCCCGGATGTAAGGAAAATCCTTTCACGATACCATCAGCAGCGGACTTAACTAACAATTGGTCAACGGCTATTTGTGCTCTGGAAATTTGCTCGCGAACCTCGAGTAATTGTGCAGTATCATCATTTAGTTCTTTCAACGCAGCATTATTCTTATCGAACTCAAAGGTACGTAATTTATTTTCCAACTCTAAAATTGTTGACTCGATTGTAGTGTGATCTTTATTTGCTGTTAATAAATTACCGATTATCTCTTGCAATCTTTCTTGAACATTCAAGACGTCTACTTTGGAGACAGCCTGCTGGCTCGATAATTGATTATACATTTGCAATTGATTATCAATAACTTTTTTGCGTTCCTCTAAATGGTATATTTGGTCTTGCGCATTTTTAAGATTCATCTTTTCCTGTTCTAATCTACTAGCCAATTGGACACGATTATAATCGGTTTGTTTTAACTCTTGCTGTTGATATTGCTCGGCATTGGTTATTTCCAACTTAAGCAGATCTGGCTCGGTTATATTTTTGTAGGTTATTACATTCATAATATCTTGCTCAGAAATACTTTTACCACTCAACTGTGATTGAAGACGATATATTGATATCTCTAAGGAATTTTGACGTTTCTCCAAACGTAGCAAATCAGATGTATTCGGTTCTGGATTTAACTCAAATAATGGTTGCCCCTTTTTAACCGTGTCGCCATCATTCACAAAAGTTTTGTAAACAATACCACCATCTATATGCTGCACGGGAATGATCTGCTCTATTGGTACAATCTCACCTGTGCCGTTAGCTACCTCATCAATATCAGTAAGAGCAGCCCAGAGCAACAGAAGGACAATCACGAAGCAAATAGCCAACATCGAAGCAATAATAATTTTCGGGCTGCCGGATTCAGCTAAACGTTCAGACATCAACAAATGTGATATACTGTGTTGTTTGCTTATTCTAGATGTTGAAAGTTTTTCATCCATTTAGATTAAATTCCTTGGCAATCGTTCAAGCACTTTAGCTGCGTCTCCGAACAACGCAACTTCCCCACCTTCCATATATAATATTTTATCGGCTACCTTAAGATGTGATGGTCTATGTGTGACCCATAATATGGTAGATTCGTTACGTTTGTAATTAATAACTTCCAAAAATTTTTTCTCGATTACTTCATCAAAACCGCTAGCTGGCTCATCAAATAAAAGTATTGAAGCTTTCTTTAAATAGGTTCGAGCCAGAACGATCAACTGTATAAAAGTTGCGGGAAACTCAGCTGATTTTTGATCTCCAATACGTGTATTATACTGCTCTGGCAGCAGCATAATTTCATCATGCACCCCGGCTAGTTTCGCAGCAGCGATTAACTCTTCTTCGGTTGAAATCATATTACCTAAAAGGATATTTTGACGAATCGTCCCATAAAATATCTGATTACTTTGTGGCATATAAGCTATAGTGTGACGCAACTCCATAGGATCAAATTGCTGGATATTCATATTATTAATTAAAATATTGCCGGCTTGTGGTCTATATAAACCTAGGATTAATTTCAACAAGGTCGATTTACCCGAACTATTTTTACCTGTAACACAGATTAACTGTCCTGGTTGCACAATAAAACTAATGCCCAAAATAGCAGGGTTTAAATCTGGACGATATCTAAAAGTCACACGATTGAATTCTATTTTAGCCATCTTAGCATCGTTAACGACAGTTTTACGGTCGGTTGTTTGTTCAGTAGGAATTGTAAATAACTTATTCACTTGTGATACACTGGCAAAAATTTGTTCGACTCTTGGTAGCGATGAAAAAAATGATTTCATTGGGTTTAACACTTTCCACGTTAGCATCATTACTGCAATCAACGCACCTAATGTCATATCGTCACCAATCGACATTATGGCTCCAAATACTAACATGGCCAGTGCCGCCAACTGCATAAATTCCTCGGAAATTATGCTCAATACTGAATTATAATAGGCATTATCGAAACCGCTCTGTGATAAATTAATAAGCATAAGATTGAATTTTTGATCCCAAACACCAGCTCTACCTGTTTCTTTAATATCACGAGCTCTTACAAATGTTTCTAACAAAAATGTTTGTTTTAACATAGATTGCGCAGATTGTGCTTTTATGTACCTTGTCACAAATGGATTTGCTAAACGATATATTATGTAGAAAATAATCGCAAGTATAATCGGGACAAAACCTAACCAACCACCAATTGCAAATATTATAGCCAAAAACACTACTGCAAATGGAAACTCAAATGCCATAATGGCAATATTACTAGTAAAAAAGTCTCTAATGTTATCAAAACTTTTGATCCTGGCAATTTGCACCCCAACGGTATTACTTTCTGTATATGTAGGAGCAAGATACAACAAATGCCGTATAATAGATTCGCCTATGGTTTTATCCATTCTTGCGCCAATGTATGCTACTATTTTAATTCTAGCCACCGCTAATAGCTCGGCACTATATAAAAATATCAGTATTCCAATCAGAAATGTCCCACTCATCACCAGCGATTCCGATGGAATAATTCGATCGTACACTAACATTATATACAAAGGCACCACTGATATAAAAATATTATAAATAAGCGTCAAAACAAAAATCTGTATAATTAGCGGCCGAAAACGCAACACTATTTCAGAAAATGACTCAGACTGTTTTGTAACAATCGCCTTATCCACATTAAACAACGAAAATCTATAAATTGTACCTTTAATATTTGTAGGGGCCACATGTTCTGGCCTGCCGGTTTCCCCATCAATGACTTTTAAGCCCGTGTCATTTTGCTCTAGAATTAGCATCACCACGCCATCTTCCGGGATAAATATACACGGCATAAATTTTTCTGGAATAGCGTCAAGAGTCATACGGGATTTTTCATTGTTATAGTTAATTTCCACCATTACATTTAGAAAATCTGTTAGCGACAGATCTTCAGCAAAATGCGGTAAAGCTTCAACTATCTGACGGTAACTACCGCGCCAGCCCAAAGCCAAAACCAAAGGTTCCAAAAGATTAACAAGTCCAGATGGAGCGCTAAAATGGCCTTTGATGCCACCAACAACCCAATCTTCGTGTTTTTGAATTTCACTTGCTATTTCCATTGAAATTCCGTTAACTTGCCATCGGTTAATCGATAATGTTTATCTGCCATTTCAATTAACGAAGGTCTATGTGTTGCAAGAATTAGGGTACATTTACCCTTTAATGACAAAAGATACTTACGTAATTTAATGTCGGAATCTATATCCAGTGCTAGATTTGCTTCGTCAAATAAGATTAATTTTGGTTTATCAATTAAAGACCTAATAATCAAAATCATTTGTTTATGACCTTTAGACAGCAAATCGACCGATCCAGTGCCTACAATTGTGTCGTAAGCTTGAGGCATAGCCTCGATGATATCGTGTAACCCTAACAATTTCGCAAGTTCCTTAGCGTCGGCGCCGTATTTATCTGGTTCAAACAAGGTCAGATTTTCAAGCAGCGTACCATTAAATAGTTCACCATGCTCAGACATATATGCAATACGACCGCGATAATCGTCGAGATCAAGATCACACATATTGATACCATCAATTAAAATTTTCCCTTCATTAATCTTATAAAGGCTACAAATGAGTAGAATCAAACTACTCCGTCCACTAAATGGCGCACCATGGATTACTACAGCCTCATTAGGCATAACATGTAAATTAATATCCTTAAAAATATACTTTTCGGTGCATGGGTATTTAAAAGAAACATTTTCTAATTTAATTTCACCGCTGAACTCTTCTACTTTTTGCAGACCCTGGGCATATTCTGGAGCAAAACCATTAATAAATTCTAAGTCATTCTTCGCGATACTTAACTGCTTCTTTTTCTCTATATAAGTTACCAACTTTGTAATAGGCAACATCAATTTTCCGGTTAAAAGAATACTGGCAGCTAGACCTCCAACACTTACAAGATGATTTATAACCGCGACTCCGCCTACAGTTACAGTTAAAATTACGGCTAATTGAGAATATAATTGCCCACTTCTAGAGCTTTCAGACATACGTTGAATTAGTTCGTAATTACCAAGAATCTCGCGCTGATGCAATCTTTCATAACGTCGCAAGAATTGTTCTTCCATGCCTAATGCTTTTATTGTGTGTATTCCAGCTAGCATTTCTATCAAAAATTTTGACTTTATTTCTGACATGTCGGTTTTATTTTCCAAACTTTTAAACGCTAGGTTACTTGTATGCACACCAGCAATAAGCATGTATACGATAATCAAAGATGGGACCAACGCAATATATGGGCTGATGAAGAACATCAATCCTAAATATATGACTATGAAAGGCATATCTACTAGCATGATCAAATTTTGACCGCAATAATACTCTCTGATAGATTCCGCTGAATTGAACCTATCTAAGTAGGTGCCGGCTGTATTACGCTCGAATTGACTTAGGTCGGCATATAGTAAATGGTCAAACAGACTCTTTCCCATATTAAAAGTGAATCGCGCACTTGACCATGAGCTGACATATGCACGCATAACTTTCAATACCACTTCTAAAATCAGTGACGCTAGAATAAGGCATATCATGGCCACCAAGGTACCGATACTCTTATGTGGTATCACACGATCGTAAAACTGTAATACACATACAGGAAACACTAGTCCAAGCAGATTTATAAGAAATGAAGACAGCAGCAAGCCAACGACGGCATCCTCGACGGTTAACCAAGATTTGATCGGCATCCCAAAATCAGACCTAGCTGCATTCATTGTATATTCTCACACTTTGGTGTAGTACCCATTACCAGTATAGAAAAACTATGCCGATTTGCTAACTTTAAAAACATATTAAGTACTATATTTATTCATGGTAGGTAGAAGTAGGTAGAACGACTAACAGCGAATAGAGGGGTTGTAATTAATGTCTATAGGTAATGATGACGGAAAAGACATCAACAGCAAGCCCGAAGATCAGGTGAAGGTACAACATACCGACTCTGCTCAAACGGGTTTGGAGCATTTGATGTCACAACAGCAGGCACCCATACAGGATGTGGGGCAGCCGGTTGTTATTCAAGATTCCGGAACTAGTTTGCTGCAGGCTGAAGGTGTAGGGGCCGCCAATATCAACCCTATCTTTATGCAACCAAATTATGAAGGTAAATTCGAGTTTACCAAAAAAGAATTTATGAACACCATAGTTGCCGACAAAATTGTTGAACAAAATCTAGCTTATGATTTGTCACAACAACCTTCCGGTGGCTCGGCAACCAATTCAGAATTTGTACAACAAAACTTCGGTACCAACCTTAAGAACCTAGCCGGATCTGACTTAGCGTTTAATAAGATTTACTTTGGTGGTGCTGAGAGTGAGAAAGGTTTTGAGGCAAAGCATGTCGAGATACAAAACTTTAATGCTTTGCCAGTTGCAACCGGTTTACCACACGGCGCTGCTGCGAATGCGGCGTCTGGCGTCGTCACGGCAAACGTGGGTTCTGCTGAAACGGCCAGTGTGGTTGCAGCAGCTAACGAGCAAACCACGACGCAGCTAAACCCACCTACCGATTTACCCGTAGATTTAACTAGCCCTATTACCATTACCCCACCAACCCCATTAATACCACTTACTATTATCACGCCACCCACACCGTTGATACCTCTTGTTCAACCAACCACAACTACAGTAGTAAATAACGCACCAGTAGCAACAGCAATAAATTACGCAACTAATGAAAATACCAGCATCACCATTAAAGCTTCCGATTTATTAGCTGTCGATAGCACGCTCTCTAGTAATACTTTAAATGTTACTGATTTAGCTGTAGCAGACGGCGGCCATGGAACATTAATTAACAATAACGATGGCACCTGGACTTATGCGCCCGCTGTAGGTTATGTAGACCCTGCGGCATTTACTGCAACCATTTCTGATGGTGTTACTAACATTTCACAAGGCGTAAATATCGCGGTTAACGATGTAGCCCCCATCGTTGCACCTCTAGCTTATAGCATGAATGAAGATGGTACTTATACTATCAATACAGCATCTGTACTCGGCGCTGATAGCACAGTTGCTGGCAACACCCTAAGCATTGCTGCAATGTCTGTACCATCAAATGAAGGCACTGTAGCTTTAGTTAATGGTAATTGGATATTTACTCCTGCCACAGGCTTTGTAGGCACGGCTAACATTACAGCAACAATTTCTGATGGCCATACAACTGTACCTCAAGCAATTAACTTTGCAGTTAACGACGTAGCCCCAACAGTTGCAACATATAATTACAGCACCAATGAAGATGCAAGTATTATTATTAAAGCTAGTGATATATTAGGTGTCGATAGCACAGTCGCTGGTAATACCTTAAGTGTTACCGCATTAGCTGTAGCAGATGGCGGTCATGGTACATTAGTTAACAATAACAATGGTACCTGGACTTATACACCAGCCACAGGTTATGTTGGCCCTGCCGCTTTCACAGCTACAATTTCTGATGGCCACACTACCGTTTCACAAAGTGTTAACGTTGCAGTTAACGACGTAGCCCCAACAGTTGCAACTTATAATTACAGCACCAACGAAGATACAAGTATTACTATTAAAGCATCCGACATCTTGGGTGCTGACTCTACTGTTGCTGGCAATGCTTTAAGTGTTACCGCATTAGCTATAGCCGACAGCGGCCATGGTACTTTAACAAATAATCATGATGGTACATGGACTTATACCCCAGCTACCGGCTATGTTGGCCCTGCTGCATTTACTGCAACGATCTATGATGGCCACACCAGCGTTTCACAAGGCGTGAATGTTGCCGTTAACGATGTAGCCCCAACTGTCTCACCTCTATCTTACAGCATGAATGAAGATGGTACATATACTATTAATACTGCCTCTGTCCTCGGCGCCGATAGCACAGTTGCTGGCAACACTCTAAGCATTGCCTCAATGTCTGTACCCTCGAACGAAGGCACTGTAGCTCTGGTTAGTGGCAACTGGGTATTTACTCCTGCCACAGGCTTTGTTGGTACTGCCAATATTACCGCAACAATAAGTGATGGCCATACAACTGTACCTCAAGCTATAAATTTTGCTGTTAACGACGTACCTCCAACGGTTGCAACTTATAATTACAGCACCAATGAAGATGCAAGTATTATTATTAAAGCTAGCGACATATTAGGTGTCGATAGCACAGTCGCTGGTAATACCTTAAGTGTTACTGCTTTAGCTGTAGCAGATGGCGGTCATGGTACATTAGTTAACAATAACAATGGCACCTGGACTTATACCCCAGCTACCGGTTATGTAGGCCCTGCAGCATTTAGTGCAACCATTTCTGACGGCCATACTACCGTTTCACAAGCTGTAAACGTTGCTGTTAACGACGTAGCTCCAACAACTGCAACATTAGCTTACAGCATGAATGAAGATGGTACATATACTATCAATACTGCCGTTGTGCTCGGCGCCGATAGCACAGTTGCTGGCAACACCCTAAGCATTGCCTCAATGTCGGTACCATCGAACGAAGGCACTGTATCTCTGGTTAGTGGCAACTGGGTATTTACTCCTGTCACCGGCTTTGTAGGAACTGCCAATATTACAGCAACAATAAGTGATGGGCATACAACTGTACCTCAAGCAATTAACTTTGCTGTTAACGACGTACCTCCAACGGTTGCAACTTATAGTTACACCACTAGTGAAGACACGAGTATTACCATTAGGGCTTCTGATATTTTAGGTGTCGATAGCACGGTCGCTGGTAATACCTTAAGCGTTACCGCATTAGCAGTCGCAGATGGCGGCCATGGTACATTAGTTAACAATAACAATGGTACCTGGACTTATACGCCAGCTACCAGTTATGTAGGCCCTGCGGCATTTACTGCAACCATTTCTGATGGTCATACCTCTGTACCGCAAAGTGTGGACGTCACGGTAAACAGCTCATCCATAGCA
>Ga0207061_1158_pt1 | contig 15911 bp, 18 predicted proteins | sample Alteio_BWMinCont_31_FD_153275 | JGI IMG/M metagenome (GOLD analysis project Ga0207061, IMG submission 153275) | Enriched cells from forest soil in Barre Woods Harvard Forest LTER site, Petersham, Massachusetts, United States -... | ecosystem: Environmental > Terrestrial > Soil > Temperate forest >... | reverse complement strand
GGGTAACCCCGTGCCGGTTCGATTCCGGCCGCCCGCACCATTGCCTTAACACCCGGCCTCGTCTCCACTCTCGGCCGGACATTGGTTTGGGTTGAGCAAGGGCATATGGGCGGCAAGATTTTCATCAGTTATCGCAGGGACGACAGCTCGGCCGAAGCCGGACGCATCTATGATCGGCTGGAAAGCGAGTTTGGGAGCGATCGCCTCTTCATGGATGTGGACACCATCCCGCTTGGCGTCGACTTTACCAAAGCATTGCGTGAGGAGGTCGCAAAGTGCGATGTGCTGCTCGCGATTATTGGAGACAGTTGGCTGAATGCACGGGATAGAGAGGGAAATCGCCGTCTCGACAATCCTGATGACTTCGTCTGTATCGAGATTGCCGCCGCGCTGCAACGCGACATTCCCGTGATTCCCATTCTGATGGATGGCGCACTTATTCCAACCACCGATGAGTTGCCAGAAGACCTCCGGGCGCTATCACGTCGCAATGGGCTTGACGTGCGTCATGCCTCGTTCGGTCGGGACATGAGTAAATTAATACGTGAGCTAAGAGACCTCTTAGGTGAAGCCGAACAGTTGTCCCCGCCGGCTCCAAGCGCCAATGCTGCCGTAAGCCTAGAATTTGGAGAATCTGGTCAGTTTGAAACTATTCCCAAGCACAGTCTGTACGGGATCACCCGCCAATTTGCCGTGTGCGTAATAAATCAGAGCGCTACCCAAGCAGTTTCCGACTGTAAGGTGCAAATAATGGAGATCGAGCCTTACAGCGGCGTCAAACTACCGCGCATATTACGAGAAGGGTTTTCGCTGGCGGCCGGCGATCAAACCTTCATTCCCTTGGCGCAATACGGCGAAGCTCGCGACCCCACTAAATACAACTGCGCGGATACGCTCATCGAGATTTTGGGAGGCGACAGACCAAATGCAATTGCCTACGAGCATCCTAGCTTCATTAAGATTCGCGTGACCGCGATCGGTGCGCCATTTTGCGAGAAAAGCTGTAAGGTGTGGGTCGATGCAAAGGGCCGATTGCGGATTACTCACGCGGATGCACCCAGTCCTGTCTCGATTGCAATTGAACGTGACGTTTGGCTTTACGACGCTATTTGTCGACTGTTTCTCGGTCGGTGGGGAAAAATCCCGATTAAGGATGGTCAATTAGATCTTAGCACTAATGGATTTCAAGCCATTCACGATTTGCTGGAGTACGTCAGACAGCTGGCATTTGATGGCACACTACCGATTTGGGGGAAGCAGCGAGGCTACACCGCATTGTGGGAAAGGGCGGAGCCGTCATTCTGGAAGAACAATCAAATAGGCTATCTGTCGTTTACGGATCACGATCCAACGAAACTTTGCGCAGTTCCTCGCGATACAGGCGGCCAAGTAATCTCTTTGCGAGAATTGATGACCAGTCGGGTCGCGATTGATGGAATATCAACGGATGGTTTGCTCTGTACCAATGACGCAAATGCGCTTCGCATCGTGACCGGGACGGGAGAGCCATTCGATAAGATTGTAGTAAATGAATATGGCTAGCATCATACCATCTCTATCTGCATCAAAAATGTTGGCTCTAAGCAGATAGGGAACTGTAGGCTCTATCGCACGTATATTAAATTCACAGACGACAAGGAGAAGACATTATTAGATGGCCCGTTTTCACTTGCTTCAGGCGAGCAACGCATTATTTCAATTGCGATGTTTAATGAGACCAAGAAACTCCCACATGCAAATCATCTTATTGGTCTTTCAATGCCACCCAGCGCATTTGGTGCTGGCATAATGCAGCCACTATTGCCTATTGATCGCCGGCAGGTCGTATCATTCATCGCGGAATCGCCGGACAGCACAGACGCCGGATTGCATTGCCAGCTTTGGGTAGATGAACATGGGGTGTTTCATCTCGATCCTTTGTAGGTGTCTTAATGAGGTGTAGGACGAAAACTGTGCTGTATTCACAGAGATGGCGCCGAAAAAGAGCCCCGCGCACGTGAGTGGCGGGGCTGAGTTCGCAGCGTAACTCGGGAGGAGAGCTGCGAAGTTCAAATCAGCGTGGGATTTAGGCCCTCGTCGGCGCGCCTGGTAGCTCGGACGCGGCTAGGAAGGTTCGAACGCGCGGGGGTCGCATTAAGGGTTTCCAAAGCGCTTCCAGTCTAAGCTATTGATTCTACTGAGTGAGGGAACCGCGGGGCAGCGGGTGAGTTTCCCACAGGGCTAAGCACTTGGTGCGTCATGCTTTTCACAAACAATTTACACGCGGCCGGCGGTGCGCTACTTTGCGGACCTTCAGAACCTTCCGGATTTTCCCGTGTTTCCTTTTCGACCGAACATTCGGGATGCAGCCCGCGCTGGGTCTGGCAGGCGCATTGGCATGAGGACCGAATGACCAGGGAAATTGATGGACAGAGATACCTTACGATGGACGAAGCCGCCCGTCGACTGAAGGTCTCATCTCGCACTCTCAAAAATTGGTTGAAGCGGGAGATCGTGTCCGCACCTGCCGAAATTCAACAAGGATTACGGACGTTCCTACGATTTACCGACCAGTGGGTGGAGAAGGCACGCAGGGAAACCGAAGAATATCGCAAAAAGCAGAAACAGAAGAAATGAAGAAAGCTGGAGAAAACGACAAGGCAAAATAAACTTCAGCACGGGAGTATCCGATGGGTATCGTTAGTCAAGTTGAGGCAGACTGGATAGAAACAGCATCTGGACTGTCGAAAAAAGACGAATTCAGCGATCGGCTATTCAAACTGCACACTGCAATCAGTGCGGCTCAGGCAAGTGCGGATCGTGATTCCTTTGTCGGTCCTGCGCTAGCGCGCTATGCGATCGAACAGATTTTTCAGCACTATATTGAAGATGACCGTGTCGATATCCGTCCTATTGTAGAAGAAATTTCCGGCGAACTCAAAACTTTGATTGCCACGACGAATGAGGCAAACTTCGAGTTCTTTGAGGCGCTGAAAGCTGTTTTGAAGAGAGTTTATGATCTTTGTGCGCAGACACAAATACCTTCTATCTCGACGCTCGTGGATGTGCCAACTCGCTCTGGAAGCGAGTTGAGGCTAAGAGCGTGGATTTCGAAAGATAGCCGAGCCAATCTTCCTGTCAGCAAAGGCTGGTACCCATTTGTACCAATACTCGAAGATAGCCTACTCGATCCGGAACTCGGGCAGTCTGTTGTTGATGCGTTCGCAGCGCAGGTACGGGAGCTTGCGGATGATGCAGATATACATTGCTTGGGATTTATTGAAAAAACGATGGGACCAGTGGGAGCGATCCTTTTAGCTCCGATACTCACTCAGGCGGTGGGACTACCAGGCTTTGTTTTCCGCGAGGGGTACTGGACTCCTCGCAATCAACTGGCAGGTCCATTTACTCCAAACAAGAACCAGCGAGTATTACTGATTTACGACTTAATGGTCAGTGGAGGGGGATTGCGTCACGCCGCCCAAATACTGGACCAGAATTTCGGGGTACAGACTTCAGGTGCGGTTGTCCTGATGAGCTATGACAAAAACGTTGATCCGGAGATTAGGTATTTTGCCCCAGCAACGGGGGGCAGTGAATCTCATGGTACCATTCAGGTCAGACCCATAACAAGATTTGTTGATGTTGAGCCTCTGGTGCCCAATCTTCGCAATCGGCAATCCTTGAGTACATTCACAACAGTCCGTGGGAGAGACACTAGTTCTCCTACGGTCAGTAGGAGTCGTGTCGCTTCCACTTCAAATCGTGGAGAAGCAACGATGTCCAAACCTGAAACGAAGAATTCAATGGAAACATTAATTGCCATTCGGTTCAAAAATGGCGATGACGTAGACCGGGCAATCGACTTGATCTACAGTGATCCTGTCTTGTCGAAAATGTCCTTTGATTCTCCGGATGGGTACGAGCTTCACATATCGCAAAGTGCAGAGCCTATCCTAAAAAAACATGGTCTGAAATTTAAGAGTCGTCTGCTCGAATTCGCTTAATCGGATTCGAGGGAGCCGGGGCTGGGGAGGATAGTCGACGTGAGTGGTGGGTTTCTAGAAACTCGCACGCGAGTATCTATTTTTCTTCCCCACAAAACGGTGGATCAACGGAAAGCGTTCCTCGCAGTATTGCGCTATTTGGAAAGCCAACGTACTAGACGAACACCGGTGACCGGCTACACCACGAGCAGTCAGCATCTCGACATCTTTAAGGGCGCATGGTGGGGTACTGAACCAGGAGATCCGCCAGAATCGAGAGAAAGATGGGTCGGTGACTGGCTGGTCAAACTGATCATCGACTACGAGGGAAATGCAGAAGATTGCGAGGGCGCGATTGGACGGTTTCGGGCCCAAATTCTAAAATTGTATGAGGATTACGGAACTCCTCAGTCGGAGATTTGGATTGTTGCCCAGCCGGTGAGGCGATACGTCGCCGGAGTTGAGTAGTGGACGTCCTATGAGTCCGGTTCGTAATCGCCCGCGCCGAAAAGCGCGGGCGTTCTTTGTTGTCTAAGGGCAATAGTCAATCACCACCTCATTTTTCATTTGACACAGTCTGGACCTCAAAAAAATGCTGGGGGCATAAAGAAAACCCCGCGCACGATATGTGGCGGGGCTAAGTCTGGGGCATAGGCAAGTGCCGAGCCTGAAAGTCCGAAGAGCAGTTATTTCTCGCGGCGCGTTTGGCGGCGCTCGACCGGCCTGGCCGGCGGCTCCTCACTTTGCGCCTTTGGCGGGCGCAAGACGATTTTGCCGTTAATGGGGAGGGCTTGAAGCATCACGTTGTAGCCGTCGCCGTCCTGATGCATGAACGCTGCACCAATGTTCAGCCAGTAGTCATCCTGGCCTTCACGTTTGACGACAGTGTACGCCTGGTAGGTCGGCTGTTGAGCAGCCATGGTCAACTCCTTTTCGCTTGTTGTGAGGATCAATACTCGTCAGCGCGCATGATGGTGAGCACGCGTACCGTCTTCTCCGGAGCGGCGGGGTCTTCCGAACCGCCGTTCATGTCGAGGGCGTAATAGTCGATTTTCCAGAAGTACGTTTCGCCCTCGATCTGGAAGTCGCCGAAGTCGTGCTCGCCGTGCGGATCATTGTCCTTCGTGAAATTGCTGAAGGATTGGACCGCCAAGAGCACGTGGGCCTTGGTAGCGATCGGTAGGGCATTGACGCCCGCAGTCATGACCGCCTGGCCGCCGACGAAGGTGCTGCGGAAATTGTCTTCAGCACACGGATGCGGCGTACGTTGTCGAGGTTTTCGGTGCTCATACCAACCACGCGAGCACCAAAGCTGAAACAACGGTCTTATCGCCGCTGGACTTGAGAGATGACCATTTTCTCATGCTGCCGCCCGTGGGGGCGGGGGATTGAGGACCGTCACATTTGCCCGGATGACGGCGAGCGCCTCATCGAGAGTGTCGACGTGCGCGTGCGCCAGGTCTTGTCCGACGAATTGGAGATCCCGTTCGTCGAGCAACGTCGCTTGCACCGCGACCGAATACTGGCCGTGGATGAGGGGCGTGATTTCGATATTGACGAACTGGATAGGGCAGGGGGCCGGCGGGGTTTCGCCGGTCGCTGTGTCAAAGGTCATTGGGGTCTCCGTCTTGCACGACCGGCGCCCGAGAAGTCGGGCGGCGGCCAACAAGGCGGAGGTCGGCGAAAAGCTTAGCATAGTCAATTAGTTAGAGCAAAGTACCCAGAAGTGAATCCGGGCGCTTTCCAACGCGCACAACCGAGGTTAGGCTAGTATGGGTTGTGGGGGGACTGAGTGGGCTACGGTCGTACAGCATTGCTTCTTATTGTTGCCGGCCTCGGATTCGCTGGGTGCGAGAGCAAGCAAGCGGTCTGGCAGCGGTTGACAGGAAACTCCTCCGTTACGTTTTTTGCGCCCGTCTCCTGCGCGACAACGACCAATCAATCCCTGACGATTATTGGATCGCACAGTTTGGTGAGGTCGTTTCAGTGGGGCGGCGGCTTGCAGGACATAAATGATCCGCGGTTGCGAGAGCAATTTTCAGGCAACCGTTACGCCTACACGCTCACGCTCGTCGATGCCGCGGGTAGAGATCAACAGGTAAGCGCGTTTTTGCTGGGTGCGAGCGACGCAATTGGATTTGGTTTTTCGCTCCCCTATAGCGGCCGCGGTCCAGGTTCGTTTCGCGCGATGACGGTTGGACCACCCGGCACCAACCCCGAGCACATCTATCCGATAGCCACGAACATCTCCATGTGCGGCACTCTCCATCGAATGCCGTGGTCGCGTAGTTTGAATCTGCCGTATTGGATTTCAGCCGAATTGATTAACCCGGACGCTCCGGTAGATTATAAATTTGGAATTGATTTGGCGCTCGTCGGGCTAACGGGGCTCGTTCTGCTGGCTTTCCTCTGCGCGCTGTGTCTGCCGTTCGGGTTCTTCGATATCGAGGGCGAGCACGAAAGGGCGGCGACGCGATATCGCTCGCTAAAATTATTGTTGATTGGCTCCGCGATGACGTTCGCGACCTTGTTCGTGTTACGAACTGGAATGCAGACGTCTTTGGACGAGCTGACGAAAGGGCAGAGCTATTACGATTTCTATCAGAGCCTTGCAAAGAGCAACGGGCTGCTCCAGCCACTGAGTTACTTCGACGCGCAACGCCTCTTTGTCGGTCCGCCCACCCCTGAGCAAATGACGCAATCGCCTCAAACTTTTTGGCTTGTTTTTGCGGCGGCGGTGGTCGCGGGAATTTTTTTGTTCGGCATGCGAATGTACAAGGGGTGGTACTGGCTTTTCGTGCCACTGCCCCTTCAAGTGCGGTTTGGACGGGCGATGCGGCGCGGAGAATGGCCAAAAGCGGAAGAAATCATCATGGCAATCCTAGAAGGGACGACGCGCAAGAACGTCTGGCAATCCAAAGCGATGACAAAGAAAGCTGAGTTGTTTGCGCAAAAACTCATTGCTCGACGCATCGCGATACAGCGAAGGATGATGGCATGAGCGAAAAGCGAAATCTTCCCATGGTTTACGTCGAGCAAAACCTCGTCGCTAGACAACTAGAGGGAACGCTGCGAGCCCTCGCGACGCAGGGCCCAATCTCCGGATTCCTACACCGGCTGCGGAACTCAGTCGCGACTAGATCGCTGGATGCCGACACCGCACGGGCCGACGCCCTGCGCCGCAATCTTGCCGCGCACGGCGGCGTGGTGCAGGAGATTATGAATTTGTGGGATGTCACCGACCAATACAAGGTGCGTAAACAACTCTCAGCCGAACGCTACGACATGCACCTGGAGCGGGGAAAAGAGGCGATTAAGCAGGAAGAAATGCGCTGGCGCAAAGAGACGGCGGACCTCGAATGGGACGCCCTCGAAGCCGAGGCGCGGCGAGACGCCAAGCGGCAATTCGCCCCCCGGCAGATTCAGTTGGGTCATGTGCGTATGGATGGCCGGCTTGCGGACGCCGAGATTACGACAACGGTACATCAAACTGCGCTTAATGAGCATAAGGCGGAGAGCGCTGGCAGCGCTGATACCGGTGGCGGAGACCCCACGCTCAAAGCGCTCGACCACATCCTAAGAACACAGACGGAAAAACGACAGGAAGCTGCGGCGGACGGGAAAGATACAGCTGATCTTGACCAGTCCATAGCGATGGCCCTGGCTGCCAAGGAAGCGTATCTCGCGACTGTGCGAAATAAATGAGCCCCGCTGTGGAAGGCGGGGCTCGGCTGCGCTGAATGGAATGATTTGGTTCTAGATACTAATGATGATGATACAGCCAGTGTTGATGTCGCGCTTTACGGTCGCGCAGTGCCGAAACGCGAACACGAACACCAGGCATCTATTCCTCACTTATTATACGTGCCGTCGCGTTGCTGTCAAAGAGTGCCTTCCATGACGGACATTAAGGGTAAAGCTCTGGCCATCCTTGCGCAGCGGAAGGCGGAGGTGACTGCAAAATTCGGACAACCTCGGTCGCGCGCCGCGGCCAGCGCAATCGACACTAGCGCGATCGTGCTCGGTAGAAATGAACTAAGCAAACCGGTGGTGCTGCCAGAACAGCCCCGGATGGAGCATATGCATGTCATTGGCGATACCGGCAGTGGGAAATCTAATTTTCTGAAGCACTGCATTCGTCAGGACATCCAGCGCGGTCGCGGAGTTTGCGTAATCGATCCGCACGGCAACCATCCGGATGGCCTGTATCGCTCGCTGATGCTGTGGCTTTTTGAAAAGGGCTACCACAAGACGAGGATCGTGCACCTCATTGATCCGAACGCTGCAACACACACCGTAGGTTTCAACCCACTTCAGCGGCCGGATACTGAAACCGATCTGTCGGTAATCGCTAACACAACGCTCGACGCCTTCGAGCGCGTTTGGGGGGATGAGGATACTCACGCCAAACCAACTATCCGGCGCGTGCTCAAGGGCACGTTTTCCGCGCTTTCCGAACTCGGGCTCACCATTTCAGACGCAGAACTGCTGCTCGACCCCCATGACAAAAACGGCGTCCGCGCGTGGGCACTTTCGAAATTGACCGACCGTTATAGCCGCGGAGTGCTCGAAGACCTTCATCAAATGGCGCTCGATGAGCGCAATAAGCGGGACTTCCGCGCCGAGGTCATGGGACCGAAAAACCGCCTCGCAGAATTCGTGAGCGCACCCACAATCCGCACCATCATCGGACAGACGGCACATACGCTCGATATCCGGGCCGCGCTCGATGAGGGACATATCATTCTCGTGAACCTGTCGCCCGGCACGCGCGTGTCAGACGCTGATGCCGAGCTACTCGGGCGGTTATTGACGCGCTTTATATTCTTCCACGCGAAGCGGCGTCTTCGACCGGACATTCCTTTTTTCTTCTATCTCGATGAATGCCAACGCTATCTTTCGGGCGATGTACCGGAGTTGCTCGGGGAGGCGCGCAAATATGGCCTAGGCTGTGTGCTCGGCCACCAGTGGCTCGCGCAACTGGGACAGCCCGACGATCCCATTCGGGAGGCCGTGCTCAACGGACCCAACCTCAAGGCCGTCTTCCGCTTAAAAAATCCGAAAGAGGCGGAAGAATTGGCGGAGACAGTCATCCCGTTCAATCTTGAACAACCGGTTGCCGTACTGACAAAACCGGCGGTCGTCGGCTACGAGCGAACGACATTTAAGAGTTGGGGAACGGCTGAGCACAACGCGAGAAGCCGCGCGGAGGGGTTCTCATACGGAGAAAGCGATAGCAACAGCGAAGGGGAAAGCGAATCCAGCAGTTCCATGGCTGCGGAAGGTTTGTCGTCGTCAACCGCAATGATGGTGCCGACGACCGGCTGGTTGGTCACCCCGGACATGATGATGGCGTCGAGCGGTTCGTCAGACTCAACCGCGGGAGGATCGCAAAGCGGCCGGTCGCGAACTTCGTCTCATACATCAAGTTGGTCGAAGACGTCCGTCAAAGCTGAGATGAGCGGAACGTCAACCAGCGAAGGCGTGACCGAGGGCATCGTCCCCGTTTTTAAAGAATTACCCAGTGCGGTCCACAGCCTTGAGAACGTCCGGTACATGGCGGCGCGTGAGCTGCGCTCACTCGTGAGAGGAAGCGCCTTTGTCAGCTACGTCGGTATCGAAGGATGGAAGGGCGCCCGGGTTAGCGTGCCCCCCGTGCAGGAAGTGCAACGGCCGCCTGACGGGGGCGCGAAAGTGCGCGTCGCAATCCTCGATGCAAGCCCATCGGCCGTGCCGACCGAAAGAGCGCAAGCGTTGGTCAACAAAAGGGAACAAGAGGTTTATGCTGCGGCAGCGGCGGTAAGGACTCCTCCTTCCGGTTCTAAATCATCCCGCACAAAAGTGCCGTCACAGACCGGACCTGAGTCGGCTCCCGAAGAGCCTGACAGTTGGCGGGTTGCCGCGCCAAAGAAAAGGATGCACCATAAAGTTGAGGCGAAGACGTAGGTCGACGGGAGGAAAGCATGATAGTGAAATATGATCCCGATCCCTTTAATCGCGATCCGTTCAATGCTCGCGACGAAGGCGGAGGTTCGGGCGTAGCGAACACTCGTCCGTTCAAGCACATCATTTTGGGTATTGATGGGACCTGGCAAGCTGCGTACAGCGATATATTCCACAGCAATGTCTATCGTCTGAACGTGGCATTGAATTATCGAGACAGTTCGCGGGAACAAAACTTTCAGGTTTTTATTTATTCCTCAGGACTCGGCACCGCAAATAAGAGCTCTCGGCTTGCAGCCGGCGCATTTGGCGAAGGACTCGATGAATCGATCCTTCAGGCATACATCAATCTGGTCTCGAATTACGTGCCGGGAGACAAAATATATTTGTTCGGGTTCTCACGAGGCGCGGTCGCCGTCCGTGCGCTGACGGGGTTCATTACTCACTCCGGTTTACTTAAGGCAAACTTCTCGTCTCTAATCGAACACGCTTGGCGCTACTTCACCGGAGCAGAAGCAACCATCGATTATGCGAGTCAACGCGGCTCCATCACACACCCAAACGTCCGAATCGAATTCCTTGGGGTATGGGACACGGTAACTGGGCCATACGGAAGAGATGAAATACTGAAAAGGTATCGATTCAGCAACTTGAAACTGGACCCTAGCGTCAACCATGGCGTCCAAATTCTTTCAATCGACGAAAGTAGAAAGGACTTCAGTCCTCTCCTTTGGAGTGGTGCTCGTTCTGATCAGACGCTTGAGCAGATATGGATACCGGGAGTCCATGGGGATATTGGCGGTGGATACAATGACGCATTTCTGTCTACGGTCAGTTTGATGACCATGATCGACAAATTGGCACAATACTGTCCGTCCCTGTCATTCGACGAGAAATATATTGAAGGTTCGCTGCTTCCTATTATTGAGCGCGAAAACATCGTCGTGAATGACGAATGGAAAGATTACTTACCTGGTAAGCTACTTGGGCAGAATGAATGTCAGCGAAGCGTGAAAGACATGCAGGTAAGCAGTCAATCCGGTCACCCATTGACCAAATTGATGCAGTTGAGGACAGTGTTGCTAAAGGGAAGAATAACGCCGTACCAACCGTCCTATCAAATATCAGATGGAGGCGCCCTGACAGATATCGTGTTTAACAATGAAGGCTGGTATAATCGAAAGCTGAAAAATTTGTTGACAGCGCGGTTCGATGTGGCGGGCGCGCAGTAGTGTAGAATATGGAATATGGAGGTTGCATCTGGAGAGCCGAGGGTACGGGTGAAGCGCTTTCATCGATCTCAAACACCGCCGCCACTCAAACTCACTGTGCGCGATTTGAACATTCTTGCGCACGTCGCGCGACATCGGTTTCTGTCATCGGCACACTTGTGTGCCCTCGACGGGGGCAGCCCCCAAAATGTGCTGCGCTGCCTACGCGCGCTGTTTGACCATGGGTACCTCGATCGCCCCGCTGCGCAGAAAATAGGACTATCGGAAGATGGTCCTCGTCCATTTGTCTACGGCCTCGGCAAGAAAGGTGCGAAGGCGTTGCGGGAGCAAGGCGGCTCGATAGATATTGGTGGCGATTGGACCGAGAAAAACAAACGAGCGGGCGCCATTTTCATCGAGCACACCCTTGAAGTCGCTGACTTTATGACCGGCTTGGAACTCGCGTGCCGGACTCGTGGCGACGCGGAGCTGATGCGCGAGCATGAAATTCTCGCGCTGGCGCCGGAGGAGACCAGGACGGCACGCGAGCCGCTGCGCTGGAAAGTTGATAAGGTCATTGTGGGGCGGAAGGAAACATTCGCAGTAGTGCCTGACGGGCTTTTCGGCTTGGTATTCCCTGATGAGACCGCGGCCTATTTCGTATTGGAAGTCGACCGCGGGACTATCCCGCTTATCCGCACGGACGTTCCGGGTACCCCGGCCTGGCGCAAGAGCATTTCCTACAAACTTTCCACCTATTGGGAAGGGTGGAAAGAGCAGCAACACTTGGCGCAATTCGGCGTGAAGCAGGTGCGGGTCGCCATGGTGACGAGTTCAGCGGAGCGTGTGCGCAATATGCTCGCGGTCATCGATGAGATAACAGAGGGGAGGGGATCGAATTTCTTTCTATTCGTCGATCGGGAGACGCTTGCGGCCAGTGATCCGCTTAGCGTGGAGTGGACGACTGGGAAAGGGGTGAGGGTGAGGTTGACTGATTAACTTGGTTATCGCGGAATGATACGACCAAGTTTTTGTCTGATAGAATGCACACAGATGCGGTCTCCCGCTTAGTGGAAGGTTCCTGAAATGGTTCGGGGGCCTTCATTGAGAAGGAGACATCATGACGACGGTCGATGATGTTAAATTCCAGGAGCGAGCAGACTCTTTCTTTGCAGGCTTGCATCAACTACAAGAAAAGGCGATGGAGGAAGGCCTTCGCTTCACGATGGGAGAGGCACAGCCCGACCTAAAGAGCCTAAGGCCGAATGAAATTGCTCGGTCGTTTCGTATAGGCGTTGCCATTCTCAAAATGGCTGCGAACGTGCTGGAAGCGCGCGCGGGAGAATTTGCTAATGGAGTCCAGATGCTCCGACCTTAGTCGGGGCTTTTTCTTTTGTGAATGACACTTGTGTTAAGTGATGGGCGGACATTGGCGCAACCCGCACCACAAAGGGATGCGGTAGTCACGCCGCACATTGATGCTTTAGCCTGCGAGTTTCTCGACACAAAAGTTTCATTGAGCACGACCGGGGATTCGTTGAAGGTATCGAGAAACAATCGCAGCGTTGATTGGTACAGCGTTAGTAGAGTGGCCTTATCGTCTGTGCCGAGATATGGAAAGTGATGCACAAATTTACCATGCAGCGAGATGCAGTCCTGAAAATACTTCTCCGTATCTAAAATGTGGTTATGCCAAAACTCGTCAATATGTTTGGTCGGCACAATGGTTTGGTTCGGATAAAGCCAAATCAAAGTATGAAATCGACGATACCATATTTCTGTTGTTACCGCTTGGCGGCCGGTCCATTGTGGGCCATCTTTAGATTTTACAAGAGCATATTTGATCGGTTCGAGATCTACCATTGAGAGCCTACGTTCAAACTGTCGCCTGGTCATTTCTTTGCTCGCCATGTCGCGGTCTCTTTCAATGAACTCAAATTTTGGTCAGATGGCCAGTGAACGTAATGTCCGCGTGCCCGATTTTGGTCACGATAACGTCCATATGCCGCCATGATGCATCGATGGTGCACGTCCAGAGATAGTCGTCCGGCGGCTGATGATCAAGGTTCGTGGGTGTTTTGTGCAATACAACGTGGATCTTGTTCGTGAATTTTGGTGTCCAGCGACGGTCCTTGCTATCAATCCATTTGTCTCGTCCGTCTACAATCTCATCGACGCCTTTGTAGATGGTCTCACCGTTCCGAGTACCTTCATAGTAAATGATTGCATGGATGTTATCGTCTCGCGATTCGCCCAGATGCAGTTCCGTGGAAAGTCGTTTGCGATCTATGTTGGGCGTTGGTTCGAAATTGCCCTTCCAAACGCCGCACAGTCGCTTTCGAGGGTTTCTACGAAGCTTCGCAAGTAGGCTAGCCAATGACAATTCGAAAAATGGAAAGGACACGTCCATGTTTCCCCCACACTCCACAAATACAACGAATGCGGGTATGGAGCAATCGCGATCTGAGCTTGTGGCAGTGACAGTCGATAGAGGGAGCGCCCGCTAAACACGCCAAAACCCGACCCCCGTTAGGGGATCGGGTTTGAGAACGAGCTGCTACTCGTCTGAGTTCGTCGCGCGAACCCGCGGCTTCTTTGCAGAAAACCGCTTATGCACGTCGGCGATGGCGGTAGCCTCGGCCTCGACGATTTCGAGGACGACGCGCAAGCTTTCTGCAGCAGCCTCCAGACGCGTTACACGCTCAGCGAACGAAATTTTCTTGTTCATAGATGTAATGAATGAACTGGCTGGTAAATCGACCTGCCTCGCGTAAGCGAGAGCATGGCTACCAGCTCGGCAGCCGGCCAGGCGAGCGGTCAAGGGCTCGCCCCTTGACGGCGAGACGCGGCTGCCAATCCAGTAGAGAAAGGGAAGGGGAGCGGGTCGTCCGGCCGAACCGGCGAAAGCCAAGCGCGGCCGCCGTGCTGAGGCGGCCGCGTGGCCGCTTATTTCTTTTCCGGACCGGTATGCGTTCTACCGTCGTTTGTTCGTACTGTCACAGTGTCAGGCGTCGGTTCCCTCCATAGAACCGATGCGCCACCCGTAACAGCCAACTCAAGAAGATCAGCAGCTGTGTGATCTTGGCGGCTTACTTCATTCCCTGTTATGGATTTGTCTCCGGAGGTGATTGTGACTTTTGACATGACTGGCTCCTTACAACGCGCAAGGAACAGCCGGCCGCAGGCCCTCATGCACCCTTCAGCTCAAAGCATGCACCATAGGCTTGCGGGGACTCAGCGGTGTTCCTTTTGACGCTTGGGTTGAGTCTTCGCAGGGCGGGTCTGGCTGGATCAGATCCGCCCACTTTTTAAAGTCTGGTGGTACTAGAGGAGTTCAATGGGGATCGCCGTTAGAATTCAATTCTGGGTGATTGAAACCACGAAGCTTGGTGGCGAGATGCGGCTGCCACTCGAGTAAAGAATAGAAGGGGGAGGGTCGTTGCCACGGCCTCGTTGCGTACCGCGCAAATTGCAACTAGTATGATGGTGGCTAGGCACGATATTCTACCTTCCGTCATTAGCAGAGGAGACGAAAAATGAGTGCGAGGATCATTTTTGCCGCTCTGGTACTTATAATTGGCACCGCCTCTGCGAGTGGGCAGAGTCTGCAAGCCCCCTCAGCTTGGAAGAACCAAAGAGGATCAATCCTAACAATCACAACGATCGACGGATCGGGCAATTTTGTAGGCGTATATGATAATGAAGCGCCCGGGTATCCCTGTCACGACACGTTCGACATGAAGGGGAAGGTCTCTGGCACAACAGTTACCTTCGCTGTGGTTTGGAAAAATAGCCACGGTTCAGATTGCGGATCGGTGACCGCGTGGCGCGGACGAATAATTGGAAGCGCTATTTCTACTCGTTGGAAACTTGCGTACGGTAACTCCGCAACCGGACGAGTGGAGCTGAAGACTGGTCGGGATAGCTTTTCAAAACAGTAATTGCGCGTAATTCCACTGATCATTTCGAGCGCTGCCTGGCCAGGAGGCCGGTTAAGGGGTTGCCTCTTGACGGGGAGCGGCGCCTATCCAGTCGGAGCTGCAAAGTTACTGTGGTTTTGGAGTTTTTGGGGATGCGGCCGCTTTTTCAGGCTCTGGAGGCGGAAGTTCGAGCACGGGCGCCTTGTCGGCGGGCGGAAAGACAAGTTGGGGCGAAATCTCTTTCATGGTCGAGTACGCTTCTGCCTCTTTCTGCTTCTGCTTATCGTCGCCGGCTGCCGGTGCCGCAGGAGGTAAAAACCGAATCTCGACTGTCATGCCGCGCTCAATCCGCGCGAGTATAGATTTTAATACCCAAGCAAGCTCTGTTCTCTTCTCATTCTTTCGGCTTGCGTCTTTTTCCGGTACTCCTAGAAGCTCGGTTACTTTGTGATTGATCGCATCTGTGATCGTCTGCTCAATCTTGGAGTCAAAAAATGATTTTATCTCATTTGGAGAAAAGCTTTGATTCTTCTGAGTTTCGGATCTAAGCTTTCTAATTTCCTCAACGGTCTTCCATTGCTTCAATGCCCACGCAACTAAGCCCCCCAACATTGCAGTAGTTAGTGGGTCGAGGCCAAAGAAGAATGAAGGGTCGCTAGTTGAAATTTGGCGAACTTCCACTTGCTGAACAGTGCCAGTTGCGACTTCCGAAACGGCACGTAAAACATGGTTTAGAACCCCGAGCTCTTTGATTAGCTCGTCCAAATGGTTATGAAACAGGTCGCGTGGTATGAGGATTCCAATCTCGGCGGTTCCTGGGGGTATTTCCTCGGGTTTAATATTGAGCTTGTTTAGACGATCTCGAAGTTGAG
>Ga0207061_1134_pt2 | contig 15939 bp, 12 predicted proteins | sample Alteio_BWMinCont_31_FD_153275 | JGI IMG/M metagenome (GOLD analysis project Ga0207061, IMG submission 153275) | Enriched cells from forest soil in Barre Woods Harvard Forest LTER site, Petersham, Massachusetts, United States -... | ecosystem: Environmental > Terrestrial > Soil > Temperate forest >... | reverse complement strand
GGCAATAAAAGAGTGGCGGCCAGCAAGCCAGCCTTCATGATTGTGGTCCACATGGCTTAGTTCGCTGACAGTCGCGCTTGCGAGAGCAATGCCTCGCCCAGCTTGTTTGGAATGAAGGCGATCACCTTGCCCGACGCCACCAGCACGACTCCGGTCGTCTCCGAGATCACACGCACGGCGGTACCCGTCGACAGCGCAAATGACTGCACGGCAGACTTGGACAATTTGACCGACAGTGCGCCGGTCGCACCAACCGTATCGAGTGTCACTTCGACGCTTTCTCCTGCGCCCTGCACGATACCGCCCACCACATAGGCGCTACCGATCCCGGCCAGGGATGGGCCGGCGAGCGGTTGACGGTTGATGGAGCCGCCGATACTGACTCCGGGCACGGCTAAAATGGACATGGCGCCGATTGATACTTTGTCCGATGCGCTCGACGTTTCGGAACCGCCAGCGTATGCGTTGGCTACACATCCAAGCAAGAACGCGCTGGATAGAAGCCCGACAAGCAGGGATTTTCTTGGATTGATGATGGAAGTCATTTCATTTCCCATATTGTTCACATCGATTGAGGTTTCACCGGGTCGACGCAGATTCAGTTAACGTCTGCAATTGACCTAAATACAGCGAAGACGCTGGCCGCAGGTGTTTTTTCATGCGCTTGAAGTTTGCGTGTGGTTCTGGTTTACATCCATCAAATTCCTGCACGTATCGGATAACGCTACCGATCGTCGCGTGGAACAATGCTTTGTTTCGTTCGAGCTTGATATGAGGCAAGTCGCGTGCTGGACTGCACAATTGGAAAGATGGCTTGACTGCGATGCAATTCATGCGCCACAGAAGATCGGAGAATACAGCCTTAATTCATTGATGGACGACGCTGAAACCTTATATGCGATTCCCCGACAGTGTCTGAAACAGGGCAGTTGCCGCGCTTTCCGTCATCCCCGCAATGAAATCCGTCAACAGATGCGCACGCGCATTCCATTCCTCGAACTCAGCATCCCTGCTGCCTGCACTACCAAGCTGTGCGACCAGATGCGCATAGGCATTGCGATATTCGACAGGAATCAGCGTCAATAATTTCCGTTCGATAAACTGTCCAAAATACAGCGATTTGTCAAAGGTTTTTTGCTCGGTGGAGAAATCCAATGCAATCTGAAAGCGCTCGTTCGGGCATTCCAGCAATATGCCGAAATGTGCCAGCAGGCCGTGAACCACGGAGTAACCAACCAACTCGTTGCGTTGAACCGATTCGAGGCAGTAGACATGCCGCTGACAATAATTTCTCAGTGTTGACAATATTGAGCCGGCACCGGATTCGGGCGGCAGCAAGGTATCAAGGGTGCCGTCAAACACCGCTTCGTGCTGTTCAATGTAGCGTCGTGCTGCGTATCCACTCAATGTCGTAATCAGTGCCCGGCGCAAATCCGCAAAACTGAAAGCGTCGCCGGTACTATTTTTCGCTTTGGCGGCTGCGGTCAGCATATCCAGGATTTGTTCGTCGGCAAGGTCGGGATCAACCGGTATGTAGGTGCTGAGCCATTGCTCCTTGATGGTATCGATTGTTTCGTGCGCTTGCAGCAAATTGGCGTCGATCGCTTCTTCGAGGTCACAGATCGACGAAACGATGTGGCCGGCAACATCGACGACATAGCTTAACGGAAAGCGCTGCGCGGCGGTGTCGTAGGCGAAGGTGGACCAGACATTTTTTACCAACCCCGCCTCAGTGGAGAAGAAACCGGGCTTTTCGGCAAATCTTTCCGACTCTTCATCCGTTCTTCCACCGGCCATGCGCAGGTATTTCACATAGCTGGCGATGCTGGCTTTCGTGAGATTCAGCCCACCCGGATCATTGTTCCATTGGAATTTGGCGAGCACCCGCAATCCCTGGGGATTGCTATCGAATTCGTAAAAATCGGCCAGCGCGTTGACCAGCCTGGGATCGGACGCGCTCAGTTCGCGTGTGCCGTACGTCCGGCACGCGACGCGGATTTTTCCAGGCCCATATTCGGCAAACCAGCGCTGGATCGCCGCTTCGCCAGCCCTGCCGAAAGGAGAATTGCCGATGTCGCGAGCCAGGCATGCGGTCTCGATAATATTGGCCAAGGCAGCACATTCGATTCTGGTCGCGAGATTTTCACTTTCCAGATGAGCGGCGATCAGATCGGCGATGCTGCGGCCAACTTGCGCAACTTGAAGCGCATGGCTGAGCTTGCTTCTGGTGGCTCTGTTTGCATTCAGGGGGAAAACCTGTGCATGTTGCTGCAGGCGTCGAAATGCGGGGGAAAACAGGATTTTACTGCGGTCGTTCTCGGATTCCGTCAAAATTGATCCGCTAGCCCCATTTTCCGGCTGCGCGCGATCAATTTTCAGAATCGATGAATAGTCAATGTTCATGATTTCCCATAGTCAAGCGATCGATATTCACCTCTGCCATGTGCAGAAAACTGCCCGTTGATCTTGCGCGAATCGACGTCACAAGCAAAGGCGACCGTTCATGATGTCATCGATTGTATGTCCATCGTCAGAACTTGGCAAAGTGCGCACTATCAGATCAAGACGGGAAGAAGTGAATGGAGATCGATGATTCATGGCTTGCGCGCAGCGAGTGTCGTACTTTTTCGACGTTCAGACGACAATCCTCACTAGGAAGTGGAAAAAATGAAACAAACCAGTTAAACTGTATTTTGCTTTTTTAGCAATTCAATTTCTAATTTAGGCTATGGTGGATTCGCAACATTTTTGATGTTTGGCTTATCTTCCTGTGGGGCGATGAAATTGATGGTCTCCCTCTATGTGAAACGTGCAACATGGAGCCGCGCGCGCGATCAATTTAACGCTGAATGTGAGTTGATATTTCAGATTATGAGTGTTAACAAGTGTTACATGGCAATTCAAGAGTAAAAGCAGCAAGTAAAATACAAGTTATGAGCCGCACGGATGTAGCCCCAAGAGAGCAAATCGGCAGTTGATTGCGCGCAAAACTCAAATAACCAAAAGGCATCGCTAAATTGGGAGTGGAACTCGGACAATTCGATGTTGTCAGACAACATGAGTTCCGTCGGCATCACTTGACTATGTCAGATTCAAGCATTTGAGCTGACTCGCCTCATTCGCCAAGAGCGTTTGAAGCACGGGGGAAAAAGTGGAAATGATTTGGATATTCGTTGTTCTTTTACTGGTCGTCGCCGGCGGGCTTGCGTTCGCCCAGTATCGGCAGAATTCCAGGAAAAAAGTATTTCCACGCTACGAAGAAAAGCCGATGCTTAGCAAGAGCGAATCGGTCTTGTTTGGCCGGTTGAACAGAGCCTTGCCGAATTGTTTTATTTTTCCGCAGGTTGCGTTGTCGAATTTAATGGAGCCCACAGAAGGGGATCGCAAACGCAATCCAGAACCCTTTGATCGGCTCGCCCGGCTGCATGTGGACTATGCAATCTTCGATGGTGATCTCGAGTTGGTGTGCGTCGTGGTCATGGAGCCGGATGCCGCCAGTTCCGTCGATGCCGAAAAAAATGCATTGTTGGATCGCTGCTTGAAAAGCGCCAGCATCAAGACGATGCGTTGGAGTAGTGGCAATAAACCGTCTGTCGAGCAAATCAGTCGGGCCGTGCTGCCGCTGACGAATAGTTCCAAGCCGAGTTTGGATACCGGTAGTACGATCAATCCAGACACGGTCCAACGGATCTACAAGGCAGAGCCAGTCCCCAGCAACATCAAGGGGCTGACCACTGAGCAACTCGACAAATTGACGCCGAATAAGGTGTTGAGTACGAATTACCCTCACATTTGGCAGCGCATTTGCTTGTTCGCGCCCGAACCCAAGCACCTGCAGAAATACCTCTTGTCGCTCTCGATCCAGGATCGAGGCGAAAAGCGCGCAGGCTTTCCGCTTGAGGCGTTGAAGGAAATTGCCGAGATACAGACGGAAAATGATCGGTTCTTGCTTAACCCGGTAACCGGGTGGCAACCGGCATTCATTAATCGATAACGCTGGCTCCCGCGTTATCGCATCATAGTAAAATATTAACAAAAGACATGCCACAAAGCCTAAGACCACATAGTGAAAGTTCACAAGTGGTCTGGTTTTCTTCCTCTAGCTTATGCCAGATAATCAATTGGGTTGGGCATATCGATCTCATGCAATCTACCATTGTGCAGTCAAGGTGGTATGTAATTGGATTCTAAATTTCAAAACCACTTGACGATCAATTTCCACGGTCGCATTCTCCTCTCCAGCTGTAAGTTGAACGAAATTATAAGAAATGCAGCTGATTGCATAAGTAAAAAGCGTAGCGAGGGGCGTGTGGATTTGAGGAGGCTCGGCTGGACCAAGACGTGGCACAAGAAGAATCCGGGGTACCAACAGGTGCCTGACCGATCAACGGCTTCATTCATGCGCGAACGCTACTTCGTACATGCTGTTTTGCCATTTCCCTAGACTCATCCGACTCCTCCGACACCACCATCTTATCGAGGAGAAAAACATGAAGACCAACGCATCGAGCACCCTGGTGCTCGGATTGATCGCAGGCATGCTGGCCGGTTGCGGCGGGAGCAGTTCAGATGATTCATTGAATGGCAGTCAAAAGCGCATTTCCCGCAATGTCAAAGCCACTACGACCGCGTGCTATGCCGCCTGGAGCGCATCGACTGCCTATAACGGCGGTGCGACCGTCAGCTATAGCGGCGTGAATTACACAGCCAACTGGTGGACTGAGGGAAATAATCCGTCGACCAGCAGTGGTGTCAGCGGTAGCGGTCAACCTTGGGCTTCAGATGGTGCTTGTGGCACGCCGACCCCTACACCAACGCCGACTCCCACACCAACCCCTACGCCAACTCCTACTCCTACTCCTACTCCTACTCCGACACCGACACCGACACCGACACCGACACCGACACCGACACCGACACCGACACCAGCCTCGAGTTGCTCCGCCTACGTTGCCGGAACTTCTTATGCGTTGAATCAGATCGTCACCAATGACGGTGGTTATTACCAATGCAATATACCGGGCTGGTGCTCCTCCTCCTCGGCGTACTATTATGCGCCAGGCACCGGGACCGCTTGGACTTCGGCCTGGACTGCGGTGACGTCGGCTTCGTGCGGTGGTACCCCAACGCCGACACCGACTCCCACACCAACTCCAACTCCAACGCCAACACCAACGCCAACACCAACACCAACGCCAACGCCAACGCCAACACCAACGCCAACTAATTCACTGCCTGAACACATCCTGGTCGGCTATTGGCAGGACTTTGACAATGGCGCCGCGGTTCAAACTCTGGCGCAAGTGCCAACTACATACAATTTGGTCGAAGTCGCCTTCGCTAATGCGGATGCGGCGGTTGATGGCGGGGTCACTTTCTCGATTGATTCCGGCCTTGCGGCAGCAGTGTCGGGCGGTTACACGGCGGCACAGTTCACCACCGATATCAAGACGCTGCACAGTCAGGGTCGTTTCGTGGTGTTGTCTGTTGGCGGGCAAAACGGCAGCTTTGCGTTGACCAGCAGCGCCATGGCCACCAATTTCGCCAACAGCACCTATGCGCTTATCCAGCAATACGGGTTTGATGGCATCGACATTGACATGGAGAATGTCATCACCACGGCCAATTACACCTATCTTGAGAGTGCGTTGCAGCAGTTGAGTGCGAAAGTGGGATCGAAACTGATCATTACCATGGCGCCGCAAACGACGGACATGCTGGTTGGTTATCCGGGTGACGGCCTCTACCTGCAAGTAGCACGCGACTTGGGCAGCATCATTACGATGGTCAATACCCAGTATTACAACTCGGGTTCGATGCCGGGACGGAATGGGGTGAACTATAACGAAGGTACGGTGGACTTCATCACCTCGCAAGCCGATACCGCGCTGCAGTACCTGAATCCGAGCCAGGTTGGCTTGGGCTTGCCGGCTTCGGCTTCGGCGGCCGGCAGCGGCTATGTGGCGCCATCGGTTGTTAACGCCGCATTGGATTGCTTGACTCAAGGCACCAACTGCGGCAGTTACATCCCGGTTGCCAAGTATCCAAGCTTGCGTGGGGCTATGGATTGGTCGACCAACTGGGATGCAAGCAACAGCAACAACTTCAGCAACACGGTTGCGCCGCACCTGGCGACTCTGCCGAAGTAAGAAAGCGGCAATCGGCGCGTGGCGGATCGTTTTCCGTCACGCGCTTTCAAGCACCAAATGCTGCCTATCATGAAGTGATTTCAAAGGAACCGGCTCTTGCGAGTCGGTTTTTGCGTCTGTATCAATGCTTTCAACCAGCGGCGTCATTCAGGCTGACTCAGTGCTCGTCCAATCGCTATGCCGTGCGCGCTGATTTTGTCGGTATCTTCACGCAATAGGGCGAGGCGACGCTGCAGCAAGTCCCAGCCAGACCATGCATTTGCGGTGGACACCGCAGGTACTGATAGCGGCAGCGCGGCCTTTTCGATTTTCTGATCGTCCGTCAGTTGCGGTAACAAGGTTTTCAGTTTGTGCTGCAAGTCGCCCATGCCCTCTCCTACTTGCGCACAGGTTTGCTGCAACAATGCATCTACCAGCGATTTCGGGAGATCCTCGGCGCGTCGTCTCAACAGGATGCGCAGCGCGGCGACGTGGGCCACCACCAGGTAGTTTTGCACAATGAATAAATGAATATGCTCCGCCGCCCGATGCTTGCTAGCCGGTTCATCGAGCATGCGTACCAACGCGGAGCCTAATCCGGCCAGGCTATCAAACAAGCCCTTGCGGCATAGGCGATAGACAAAATCGTCGCTAACCTTGGTAATCAGTAAATTGCACCCTGCTTCGATATAGCGTTGATTTGCGCTCAGTACATTGATGATCAATTGCGGCATCGCGCGGTATTCCCAGCTCGGCAACACGAAGGCGAAAAAACTGGCGATGGCGACGCCGATGAAGGTGTCGAAGACTCGCTCGCCGATTACGTGCTCCGTGTTGTGTACCAACAGGCTGATCTGCAGCAATATCTGCATGCTGGCGGCGATTGCCGTATAGCGGTATTTGACATAGACAAACGCCGAGGTGGCCACGGTTGCCAGAAACAGGAACGCCAGCAACGCCACCGGGGCATGCACAAAATGCACGATGATCGCGGTCAAGGTGCAGCCGATAATGGTGCCAATCAGGCGATCGCCACGTCTTTGCTTGGTCATGCTGAAAGTCGGCTTGAGCACGATGATAATGGTCAGCATGATCCAATAGCCGTGTGACGAATATGGCAGATGCTCGGCGATAAGCAAACCGGCGGAAATGGCCATCGCGATGCGCAGTGCAAAGCGAAAGGTCGGCGACTGCCAATTAAGGTTGGCAAACAGCAAGTTGAATTCGTATTTTTGCTTGGTCAGGAAAGGTGTCATGTCGGCCCCCGGCAAAATCGGCAGTGGGCCGTTTTGGGCCTGGGTCGCCAGGCGCAATTGAGCGACGGTGTCGACGACAGTACGCAACTTGTTGTATGTCGAACGCAAGACAGTCAAGGCTTCATCGTTCTCGGCGCCGACGAGTTCCTGACGCCTGTCGATCTCCAGCTCAATCGCCTGTTTGTCGGCCTGGTAATGGAACGCCGGGAAAGAAGCGCGATCACGCGTGACGGCGAAAGCGATCGATTCGGTATCGCGCGCGGCCTTGCTTGCCATGCGATGCAGGGCGGACAGGACATCGTGGTCGGCCCAATGGCGGCGTAGCAAGGCATAATCGGTATGCGTTGACAGGACCAATTCGTACAAATCAAGCATGCCGAAATGCACTTGTATCAGGATAGTATCGTGCCCGCTTGGGTGGCCGCGCAGGATCAAATCGCGCGAAGCCTGCTGCTTGTCGGCCAGCACGCTTTGCTGGCGCACCAGCAGGTTGAATTGATCGTTCAAGTCGGTATGCATGTCGTAGAATTCCGACTTGATCTCAATATAACGCGCCAATTCAAACAGTGCTTCCGCCAATACTTGTTGTTTGATGCGGTTGCGTAATAACCAGGCGGCTGCCATTGCATAAACCATGTAGGCCGCCGCGCCGCCGAAAAAGAGCGCGCTATGCAGTAGGGCTTGCCGTGTGCTCAGTTCGTTTTCTATCGACAAGGTCATGATGAACAAGGCGGCAAACTGCAGGGGCATGGTCTTTTTGCCGTATACGAGCATCATGCTGGCAAGAAAACTGACCAGGACCAGCATCGCGCCCAGCAACCAATGCACTGGTGCGCACAAGGTGATGATCAAGGTCACCACTGAGCAAAGCAATACGCTGGCCAGCATTTCATGAAATTTATGCCTGAGCGGACTAGGCAAATCCATGAAGCTGGTACATAGCGCACCGATGCACACCGTCATCGCGGTCGGCAGATCGCTATAAAACAGGACCAGGCTGGTAAGCCCGATAACGCCAATGGCAGTACGCAAGCCGGTGTAAAAGTAATGGCTGAAAAGGAAGGTACGGGGATTCAGGGCATAGTGCATAGGCTACGATGGAGTAGTCGGCGACAGCGTACAGCTTAGCCGATTTCGCGGAAAACCTGCCAGCGTTATCGCAGACGGACCGCCACCGAAATCCGTGGCCGGTGGAACATCAGTCAAATCTGATCGCGTGCCGTATAGGCGTCGGTGAGTGCTTGTTGCGCCTTATCAACCTCATCCTGCAAACTTTCGACGCGGATGAAATAACTGTCGCGCAGACGGGCGTGACCGCCAACGTTGCCGACCCGATCGTCGCTGGTGGGCAGGGAACCTTCGGTCAAGTTATGCTCGGCTTTTTGCAGGCGCTGCAGTGCGGCATCAATTTTTTGGTCGGCTTGCTTCAGGCGTTTTTCGCGCGCAGCAAACTCGGCATCGGCCGTTTTCTCCAGGTTCGCCAGCATGCGCTTGGCAGTTCGTTGCTGTCCCGCTGGCAAGCTTTCGACCTTAAAGCTGGTAACGTCGCGCGCGCCTTGCTCGGTTGGCGGGTTTTGTGAATAGGAAACGACGCCGTTCTTGTCCGTCCACTTGTAAATCAACGAGTCAGCCTGTGCCAGCGATGCAGCGAATAGACACAATCCCAATACCGCACCGACAAGCCGCCTATCCTTCTTTGATAGCTGTGCCATGATTTTCCTCGATAACCAACTATGAATCGTCACCAGCCCCGCTTCATCAGTCCCTATCTTACTGCTATTAGCGAGGAAGCACTAGTTGGACGCCTGCAACGCCAATCCCTGCCATCCACCACCCAAGGCCTTGACCAGGTAAACCGAGGTCAGCATTTGCTGGCCCTGGATTTGCACTGCCTGGCGCTGATTGGTCAATAGCGTTTGCTGCGCGGTGATGACATCGAGGTAGGTGTCTAGGCCGCCGGTGTAGCGGTCATTGGCCAGATCAAGCACGCGTTGCGAGCTACGCACACTGGCGATCGCCTGCTTGTCCGCACGGTCCAGCAATGTCATGCCGTCGATGCCGTCTGCAACCTCTTGCATGGCAACTAATACACTTTGCCGATATCCGGCAACCGCTGCCGTGTAAGATGCTTCGGCAATTCTCACCGTGGCCTTGGTCTTGCCGGCATCGAATACGGTCTGCGTGACTGCAGTTCCAAGGGACCACAACAGGCTGGGTGCGCTTAGCAAATTGCCCATTTGATTGCTGTCCCAGCCTATACTTGGCTGCAACATGATAGTTGGGAAGAAAGCCGACTTGGCAACGCCGATGTTGGCATTTGCCGCTGCCATTGCACGTTCGGCGGAGGCCACATCGGGGCGCCGTTGCAATACGTCGGAGGGCACTCCGGCAGGCACCGGCGGCGGCGCCATCGCTACTACTTGCGGCGCCAGCTTGAAATCAGGCGCCGGAACGCCGACCATGGCAGCCAAGGCATGTTCAAATTGAACGCGCTGATTTTGCAATAAATCAAGCTGCGTTTTGTTTGCATCCAGCAACGCTTGCTGTTGTGCCAGGTCCAAGCCCGACGCGATGCCGAGGTCGTGGCGCGCAGTGATGAATTCGAGAGCCCGCTCTTGCAGCGCAATACCTTGCCGCACGACGTCGATTTCGGCATCGAGCTCACGCAGATTGAAATAATCCGCAGCCAATTCCGACATTAGCACCAAGCGCGTGTTTTCAAAATCCGCGGTCGCTTGCTCGGATGAAGCCTGCGCGCTTTCGACGGTACGGCGCACCTGGCCGAACAAATCGGCTTCATAATTCACGCCAAAACCGAGCTGGTAATTATTTTGTACGGTCGACTGGTTGGGCTCACTGTACGCAGCCAGTGGTCGGTCGGCAGAAATTTTTTCGCGCGCAGCACCAGCTTGCAAGCCGACTTGCGGAAATAATCCCGATTTGCTGATGGTCACTTGCGCGCGCGCCTGTTCCAGATGCGCGCCCGCGATCTGCAAGCTTTGATTTTGTGCAATAACCTGCTGTTCCAGCCGGTTCAATTCCGCGTCCTGAAACAACTCCCACCAATTGCCCTTCAGCGCGCTATCATTAGGCACTCCTTGATGAAACGGTGTGCCGGATTGCCAGACTGTCGGCAGGGTCACGTCAGGTTTCTTGTAGTCCGGACCACTGGCGCAGCTAGCCAGCAACACGGCGCTACTCAGCAGTGCAAGGCTTCGCGTCGACTTCATAGGGCGGCTTTCTTCGCCGGTTCAGCTGGCTTTTCCTGGGCCAGCGTGACGACATCGTTATCCGCCAGCGAGTCCGCCGGGTTCAGCACCAGCTTGTCGGTGGCGGTAATGCCGGTGACGATTTCCAGTGAGTTGCCGAGGTCATGACCGATCGTGACGACGTGAAGCTTGACGTGACCGCTGGCATCGACCACGGCAATTTGCGTTCCTGCGGGACGGAACAGCAAGACATTGGACGGTACCACCAGCACATTGGCACTACCGCTAACTGGCAGCGCGACTTGCACATACGCACCCGCCAGCAGTTTGTCGTCATGGTTCGGCAGGTTGACTTCGATTTGCAGGGTGCGTGTGGAGGCATCGATAGCGCCGGCGGTACGCGCAACGGTGCCTTTGAATACCTGGCCGGGCAATTCATTTTGGGTAACACTGACTTGATCGCCAACCTTGACGCGTTGCGAATAAGTTTGCGGCACGTAGACGTACACCCGTAGCGGATCGACTTGTGCCATGGTAAACAACGCGCGTCCGGCCCCACCGTTGCCGGCATCGATCAGATCGCCGACATCGACATTACGATGCGTCACCACGCCGGTAAACGGTGCAATCACTTGCTTGAAGCCTTCCAGTTTTTGCAGGCGCTTTACGTTGGCGTCTGCCGCTGCAACATTGGCTAGCGCCTGCGTATAGGCACTGGTGCGTTCATTCAATTCCTGTTGTGTCACCGCATCTTTTTTGCGCAATGCGATCCAACGCTCGGCCGACGTTTTGGCCAGGTCGAGGCTGGAGGCCATTTGTTCGCGCGCTGCAATCGCTTGCGATAATTGCTGGTCAACTTCAGGTGTATCGATTTCAGCCAGCACTTCACCCTTCGTAACATGCGCGCCGATGTCCTTATTCCAACGCAATACGTAGCCGCTGCTGCGCGCGTAAATCGGCGATTCGATGATGCCCTGCAAGGTGCCGGGCAAGGTCAGCGGCTGGCTATTCGCGGTGGCGGAGGCGGTAGTGGTCAGGACGTAGGTGCGCCCGCCTTCGGCCGTCGACTCGGCCAGGGCGTGCGCTTGCACCGAGCGCAATACTACATTGCCCACGGCGCCAAGCAGCAGCAATACCAGGATGCTGGCGCTGATTACCTTGGCGCGCTTCAAGATAGGCCCGCGATGCGGATGATGCGGGACCGACGCATGCGCCGGGTCGTGCGATTCGGTGCCGTGGATGCCGAGAGCGGCGTGACGTTTATCAGACATGTTAAATATTCCCTTCTACAACAGGCGATGATGGAAACTGCCGACGCGCTGGACGCGATTGTTTGCGATGTTCCAGATAACGATGGATGCCGGCAAAAACTATTGGTACAAAAAACAGGGTTGATACGGTGGCAAACAACAACCCGCCTATTACCGCGCGGCCTAGCGGCGCATTTTGTTCCGCGCCTTCGCCGAAGCCGATCGCCATCGGAATCATGCCGATGATCATCGCCAGCGCCGTCATCAATACCGGTCGGATACGGGTTGCGCCGGCTTCCAGCGCAGCCGACAGCGGCGGCGAGCCTTCCTGCATGCGCTGTCGGGCGAACGACACCATCAAAATACTATTGGCGGTGGCGACCCCCATCGTCATGATGGCTCCGGTCAGGGCCGGCACGCTTAGCGTGGTGCCGGTCAGGAACAACATCCAGACGATGCCCGCCAGGGCAGCTGGCAATGCGGTGATGATGATGAATGGATCAACCCAGGATTGGAAGTTGACGACGATCAGCAGGTAGACCAGCACAATCGCCATCAGCAAACCGACTCCCAGTCCGATGAACGACGAGTGCATGGTTTCCACCTGGCCGCGTATCACGATGCGCGTACCGCGTGGCAGGTTGGGGCGCATATCGTCGACCAGTTTTTCGACCTGATTGGATACACCACCCAGATCGCGGCCTTCGACACTGACGTAAAGATCGATCACCGGCGTGATGTTGTAGTGCGAGACATCGGCAAATTGCGCTGCCGGTTGTACCTGGACCAGGTTGCTAAGCTGCTGCGTGGGCACAATACCGTTTCCGGTGCCGGCCACAGTGCCGCCGGCATTGACCGGCGTGCGCAGCAAGGTGTCGAGATCGCTTATCTGGTATTGCGGGGTTTGCACGGCGACGTTATACACAATGCCATTTTTCGGATTCAGCCAGAATGCTGGCGCTGTCTGGAAACTGCCGGACAAGGAAACCAGCAGGTTTTGCGCAACGTCAACCGGATTCAAGCCCAATTGCTTGATCTGGGTGCGATCCACGTTCAACGCCAGTGTCGGATAATCGAGTTTTTGCTGAATATGGACGTCAACCGTGCCGGGAATTTGCTTGACCTGTTTCATCAACTTGCTGGCGTAGTCGTAATTGGTCGGCAAGTCGGCGCCCGCGATCTGCACGTCAAGCGCTGCAGGCAAGCAAAAGTTGGCTGGAAGAAAAATTCCAGGCCGGGGAAGCGCTTCGGCAATTCGCGCCGGAGTTTTTCTACATAGATGTGCGTCGGACTATGGTCTTCCTTCAGCGAAATCAGGATTTCGCCATCCAGCGTGCCGATGGTTCCCGCATTGCTGTAGGAGAGATTAATACCGCTATACGGCAAGCCGAGATTGTCGAGCACCGTGCCAAGGTCCTTGGCCGGGATGACTTCGCGCACGACTTTATCGACTTCATCGGCCAGGCGCGCGGTTTCTTCAATTCGGGTGCCGGTCGGCGCCCGCATATGCAAGCGGATTTGACCGGAGTCGACACTCGGGAAAAAATCCCGCCCCAATACGAAAACCAGGCCCAATGACAATATGCAGAATCCGAGGAACGCGCCGCCGAAGCGCTTGCGATGCGTCAGCAAACTTGACAGGATGACTATGTAGCCGCCGCGGAATTTCTCAAAACCGGCATCGAATTTGCGATACACCCGTTGCAGCAAACTTGGTTTGGCATCCGGATCGGCGTGCGCATGGTCCATCATCAACATCACCATGGTTGGCACCAATGTACGTGACAGCACGTACGACGCCAACATCGCAAACACCACTGCCTCGGCCAACGGCACGAACAGGTAACGCGCCACGCCGGCCAGGAAGAACATCGGCACGAACACAATACAGATACACAGTGTCGAGACCAGCGCCGGCACGGCGATTTCACCGGCGCCGTCGAGAATGGCTTTGTGCAGATCGGAGCCCTGATGCAAATGGCGCTCGATGTTTTCAATCGTCACCGTGGCATCATCAACCAGAATCCCCACCGCCAGCGCCAGCCCGCCCAGCGTCATGATGTTGATGGTTTCGCCCAACGCATACAGCGCAAGGATCGATGAAAGAATCGACAGCGGGATCGAAACCGCGATGATGCAGGTGCTGCGCCAGTTACCGAGAAACAGCAAGATCATCGCGGCAGTCAGGCAGGCAGCAATGATTGCTTCACGGATCACGCCGCTGATTGCGGCCTTGACGAACAGCGACTGGTCAAACAGCGGTTCGATTTTCAAATCTTCCGGGAGGGTTTGCGCCACAGAGGGCAGTAATTTGCGCAAGTTGTTGACGATATCCAGCGTCGACGATCCGCCGTTTTTCAACACCGAAATCAGTACGCCGCGTTGACCGTTCTGGCGCACGATATTGGTTTGCGGCGAAAAACCGTCGCGTACGCGGGCCACTTCGGAAAGATAGGTGGTAGAACCGTTTTTCGCCAGCACCGGAATATTGTTCAAGCCGGCAATCGTATCCGGCGAACCATTCATGCTGACGTTGAATTCGGTCGAACCGATCTTCGCAGTACCTGACGGGAGCGCCAGATTTTGTGCGTTGACGGCGTTGACCACGTCAGTCGGCGTCAAGCCCTTGGCCAACATCGCCTGGGTATCCAGGTCGACCGATACCAGGCGCGATTTGCCGCCGTATGGATACGGTATCGCGGCTCCGGGAACGGTGATCAATTGCGGGCGCAGGAAGTTGAGCGCGGTATCGCCCAGCGCTTGTTCTGTCATCGTCGGACTGGACAAGCCCAGTTGAACCACTGGGATACTGGATGCCGAATATTTGATGATCAGTGGCGGGGTGATCCCCGGCGGCAGGGCGCGCAATTGCGCCTGTTCGATCGACACCGTCTGCGCAATCGCAGTCTGGATATTGGCGGTCGGCTGGAAGAAAATCTTGATGATGGCAATCCCGGCCAGCGACTGCGACTCAATGTGCTCGATGTCATTGACGGTCGTAGTTAAACTGCGCTCGTTGGTAGCGGTGATCCGCTGCGCCATTTCCTGCGCAGACAAGCCGCTGTAGTTCCAGATGATACTCACTACGGGTATATTGTACGGAAGTTTATCTAACATGTGGATTGTTCAAATTGCACTACGGGTATATTGATATCCGGAAAAATGTCGGTTGCCATTTTGGACAGGACCAATGGCGTCGACAATAAAATCAGCAGCGCCATCACGATAAACGTGTACGGACGCCGTAGTGCAATTTGAACAATCCACATGTTAGATAAACTTCCGTACTGATTGATCGCGCAGTGTTTGCGCGCGAATTGGTTTGTCTGAAATCACGACGTGAGATATTAGCTGAATTCCAAAAAACAGGTATTGCACAGCCCGATTCGCTTTTTCAAAAGTCTTTGCGTACCCAAGATGGATCGCCCTTTGATCGAGAATTTGCTGCAAAAAAATCTTTGTTAATTTTGCTGAAAACAAAGTGATGCGACGACCAAATTTAATAGCCATCAACTCGATGCTTATTTGGTTTGACCGCTTTTCTCGCAATTTGACTCCATTGGTACACATGCGAATTTTGGTTGGTAATGTCATGGATGCCATTTTTAACTTTGTTCGTGCCAGGCTCGGTTGCGCCTCTCAGAATATTTGTGCGAGCGATTTATGCTTGACGGTGATTAAGCGTGGTCAGGCACTTAATGCCGACGACTCCGTCACGCGCTGCAAATGTTCCAGCAATTCCGTCGCCGCCAGCAGTTTTTGCACGTCGACTTCTGCCAGCAATTCATTGCGGAAGATCGTCGCTTCGGCTTTTACCTTGCCGTAAAGTTGCGTGCCTGCTTCGGTCAATACGATCAATTTGATGCGGCGGTCGCTGGGTGATGGCTCGCGCGTCACTAATTGCGCTCTCACCAATCGATCGATCATCGATACCATCGTTGCACCCTCCACGCCCAGCCGGTTCGCCAATTCGATTTGCGACATCGACACATTTGTTTTGGCGATCATCGTTATCGTGGTCCAACTGGCTTGGCTTAGTCCAAGATACTTCAATCGCCGATCCACCGCGGCTTTCCAGGCCCGCGCAGTGTTATGC
>Ga0207061_1124_pt1 | contig 15995 bp, 17 predicted proteins | sample Alteio_BWMinCont_31_FD_153275 | JGI IMG/M metagenome (GOLD analysis project Ga0207061, IMG submission 153275) | Enriched cells from forest soil in Barre Woods Harvard Forest LTER site, Petersham, Massachusetts, United States -... | ecosystem: Environmental > Terrestrial > Soil > Temperate forest >... | reverse complement strand
GCGTGGAGTTTCACGCCAGCAATCGCGGTGGGGACATTACCTATCACGGTCCCGGACAGATTGTGGGATACCCGATTCTGAACCTGGGCGCAGACGCTGCAAGCGGAAAAGCTGTTGCTGGCCGTGGGCCGCAAGGCGATGACCGATGGTTGCGGGCTGGAGAAATCGAAAGCCAAGCTCGAACGCGGGTTCGTCCACGTGGGCGAGAACATGGAGACGGCGGAGAAAGGGCTGTACGCCATCGGAGATATCGTTGCGGGACTGCCGCAACTGGCGCATGCAGCGATGATGGAAGGAATTATCGCGGTGACGCACATCGCGGGAAAGCCGACGCAGCAGATCGTCAAGACGAGGATTCCCAACGCGACGTACTGCGAACCGCAGATCGGGTCGATTGGATTGACGGAAAAGCAGGCGCGCGATGCGGGTTACGCGGTGAAGACCGGGAAGTTTCCTTTCGTGGGGAACAGCAAGGCCACGATTCTGGGGAACCACGGCGGATTCATCAAGGTGGTTTCCGACGAAAAGTACGGTGAAGTTCTCGGGATTCATATCATCGGGCCGCTGGCGACGGAGATTTTGTCGGAGGCCGCGGCGGTGCTGAACCTGGAAGGCACCATCGATGACATGATGAATATGGTGCACGCGCATCCGACAGTGTGGGAAGGAATGGGCGACGCGTTTGCGAGCGTGCGGGGATTGCAGATTAACGTGTAGTGACTGGTGATTGGTGACTAGTGACTGGTGAAAAGAAATGCGACGGCCTCAGGTCTAGCGTTCTGGTTTTGACTTTGACCAGTCACCATTCACGAGTCACCAGTCACCGTTTGCCAAAGGCAGAACCTTGAATTTTTGCCGCATTGTCGACCTTGGATTGATGGGATACGCGGAAGCGTACGCGTTGCAGAAGCGTGTTGTGGCCGCGCGAAAAGCCGGCGCGATTGAGGATGTGCTGCTGTTTTGCGAGCATCCCCACGTGATTACGCTGGGGCGAAACGGGAAGCGCGAAAACTTACTGGCGTCGGAACCGGTGTTGCGGCAAAAAGGCGTGGAGTTTCACGCCAGCAATCGCGGTGGGGACATTACCTATCACGGTCCCGGACAGATTGTGGGATACCCGATTCTGAACCTGGGCGCGATCCGGCGCGACGTCGTCTGGTACGTGCGGATGCTGGAAGAAGCCATGATCCGCGCGACCGCAGAATTTGGAATTCCGGCAGAGCGCGTCGGTGGGAAAACTGGAATCTGGGTGGATGTTGAAGAAAGCAGTTCTTCGCTCGCCACTCGCCACTCGTTTACCCCGAGCAGCGTCGAGGGGCCACTCGCCACTTCCGAAAAACTTGCTGCCATCGGCGTGCATATCAGCCGGTGGGTGACGTCACACGGATTTGCGTACAACGTTTCAACGGATTTGCGGTACTTCGATTTGATCGTGCCGTGCGGGATTGCGGACTGCAAAGCGACTTCGCTGGAGAAATTGCTGGGGCGCAACGTTGAGGAAAAAGAAGTGGCGCCGCGGATCGCGAATCACTTAGGAAAATTGTTTGGGTTGGAGTTGAAAGAAGCTTCGAGGAAAGAGTTGCTGGAGAAGCTGCAGCACGCGGAAGAAGCTGCCATGGTGTCGGCGTAGGAATTGGAGCAGGAATGAAGAAGGAATTGTCGCGGCAGCAGTATTTTGATTTGTACTACTACATGAGGCTGAACCGCGCCGTGGAAGACACCATGGTGAAGCTCTTCCGGCAGAACCAGATTGTCGGCGGACTTTACTCCAGCCTGGGCCAGGAAGCGATTTCGGTGGGAACGGCGTACGCGCTGGAGAAAAAAGACTGGCTGGCGCCGATGATTCGAAACATCGGGGCACTGCTGGTGAAAGGCGTGCCGCCGCGCGACATTTTCATGCAGCACATGGCGAAATATGATTCGCCGACGAAGGGCAAGGACGGCACGAGCCACTTCGGGGATCTGGACAACCTGCACATCGTCTCGCCGATTTCGATGCTGGGGGATTTGATTCCGGTGATGGCCGGCGTGGCGATGGCGGGACGCTACCTGGGACAAAAGATCGTGGCCATGACGTGGATCGGCGACGGCGGCAGCTCGACCGGCGTGTTTCACGAAGGTTTGAATTTTGCGGCGACACAGAAGGCGCCGTTCGTGCTGATCCTGGAGAACAACCTGTGGGCGTACTCGACGCCGGTGCGCCGGCAGGTGCCGCTCGAAAACCTGGCGGACCGCGCGAAAGCCTACGGGATGGACAGCTACATCGTGGACGGAAATGATGTCGTCGCCGTGTACTCAACGGCAAAGGAAGCCGTCGAGCGGGCCCGGGCGGGCGAGGGACCGCTCCTGATTGAAGCGAAGACCTTTCGCCGGCTGGGCCACGCGCAGCACGATCCGGCGGAATACGTTCCCAAGGAGATGCGCACGCATTGGGAAGCGCGCGACCCCATTGCACTGTATGAGAAGTTTTTGACCAGCGAGAAAATCCTCGATGCAAGAGCCAAGAAAGAGATCGAGGAGAAGCTGGACACGCTGCTCGCCAAGGAACGGGAGTTTGCGGAGAATTCGCCGATGCCGCCGGCCGAACTCGCTGAGACCGGCGTCTATTGCACCGGAGACGATTGCCACAAGATTCGCGCGAAATGGGAGCGGCCGATGGCGGAAGTGACACCGCCGAAATCGAGCGTCACGGCAGTTTGGAGCATTCCAGGATTCGGATCGGGCAAAGTCTCCGGCGGCGCACGTGCGCCGATTCACTTTGGCGATACACCGGCAACGCCGGAGAAATCCGTGAACGTATCGAAGTCTGTCAATGGAAGCAAAACGGCGGCGAAGGTGCCGGCAAAGGCGGCCGCCAAGAAGACGCTGAAGGCTGGGGCGGCGAGCGCCTCGCGAAAGGCGCGGAGATAGCCATGGCCAAAACGAATGGGGCCGGAACAAATGGCGCGGCAACGAGCGGAGTGCCGGTGACATTTCTGGAGGCCATCAAGCAGGCCATGTTCGAAGAGATGGACCGCGACCCCGCCGTCGTGCTGCTCGGCGAGGACGTGGGCGTTTACGGCGGAGCGTTCAAGACCAGCGAAGGATTGCTGGAGCGCTTTGGCTGGGAGCGCGTGATTGACACGCCAATCAGCGAAAGCGCGATCATCGGCGCGGCCTGCGGGATGAGTTACCTGGGGCTGCGGCCGATCGTGGAGATGCAGTTCATCGATTTCATCGTTTGCGCGTTCAATCAGATCACGAATTTCGTGGCCAAGGGGCACTACCTGTGGAATGCGCCGGCTCCGATGGTCATTCGCGGCCCGTCCGGCGGGGGTGTTCATGGCGGGCCGTTCCACTCCGCGAATCCGGAAATGTATTTTGTACACACACCGGGACTGAAGGTGATTTATCCTTCGACGCCGTATGATGCCAAGGGATTGCTGAAGGCCGCCGTGCGGGACAATAACCCGGTGCTTTTCTTCGAACACAAGTTTCTCTACCGCCGTATCAAGGGCGAAGTTCCTTCCGGGGACTATACCGTGCCGATTGGCAAAGCCATCGTGCGCCGCGAAGGAAAGCATCTGACGATCCTTTCGTATGCCGCGATGATGCACACGTCGCTCGAAGCGGCGGACGCGCTGGCGAAAGAAGGAATCGAAGCGGAAGTGATCGATCTGCGCACGCTGCTCCCTCTGGATGAAGAGACGATTTTGCAATCGGTGAAAAAGACCAACAAGTGCCTGGTAGTGCATGAGGACACCAAGACGGGCGGGATTGCGGGCGAGATCGCGGCGATTCTCTGCGAGAAGGCGTTTGGCGATCTGGATGGGCCGCTGGTGCGCGTGACGTCGTTGGATACGCCGGTGCCGTACGCGCCGACTCTGGAAGATTATTTCCTGCCCAACGCGAAAAAGATTTTTTCTGCCGCGAAGGAACTGGCGCGGTATTAGGATTCTAGAGATTAGAGGAGAGCAATCATGGCCGTAGACATCGTAATGCCCCAGATGGGGGAAAGCATTTTCGAAGGCACCATTACCAAGTGGTTGAAGAAGCCCGGCGACAAGGTCGAGCGCGACGAGCCGCTATTCGAGATTTCCACTGACAAGGTAGACGCGGAAATTCCTTCGCCTTCGGCGGGCGTGCTGAAAGAAATCAAGGTCGGCGAGGGACAGACCGTGCCCATCCAGACCATTGTGGGCGTGATTGACGCGGCCGGTTCTGCGGCGGCTCCAGCGCCCCCTCCGGCGAAAGCGGTTGCGCCCGCGCCCGCAAAAGCCCCTGCCGCCGCTGCTCCATCCCCGGCGGCGCCCAAGCTTGCGGCACCTGCCCCCGTCGCCGCGCCGATGGCGCCTGCTCCCGCCTCCTCCGGTTCCACGGGCGATCGCATTCACAGCTCGCCGCTGGTCCGGCGGATGGCCAAGGAGCACGGCATCGATCTCTCCACCGTGGAGGGTACCGGCGCAGGCGGGCGAATCAGCAAGCAAGACATCGAAGCCGCGATTGCGGGAGGCGGCGTGCAAGCGGCACCAACTCCCTCCGCTCCGGCTGCCCCCGCGCGGACGACACCTCCACCTCCGGCAGCGGCACCGGGAGCTTCCGGTGGGCAGGCGCACGTGGCGCTCGAAGCCGCCGTGCCGCGCGAGAAGATGTATTTCGGCAATTACGAAGTGCAGCCCATGAGCGCCATGCGGCAGCGCATCGCCGAGCACATGGTGGCTTCGAAGCGTGTTTCAGCCCACGTGTATTCGGTGGACGAAATCGACATGACCAAGGTGGCCGCGCTGCGCGCGAAGTCCAAGGACGAATTCGAAAAGCGCTATGAAACCAAGCTGACCTTTATGCCCTTCTTCGTGAAGGCGGCGGTGGCTGGCTTGCGCGCATTTCCGACGCTGAACGCCTCGCTCGACGGGACAAACATCATCCTGCACAAGGAGATCAACATCGGCATTGCGGTGGCGCTCGACTGGGGTTTGCTGGTGCCGGTGGTGAAGAACGCTGACGAGAAAAACATCCTCGGTATCCAGCGCACCATGAACGATCTGGCGGAACGCGCCCGGTCGAAGAAACTGAAGCCCGAAGAAGTGCAGGAAGGAACTTTTTCCATCACCAATCCGGGTGTTTTCGGCGGGTTGTTTGGCTTGCCGGTGATCAGCCAGCCCAACGTGGGAATCCTGGGGCTCGGAGCGATCGAGAAGCGCCCGGTGGTCATCAACGATTCCATCGCCATCCGCTCGATGTGCTACGTGACGCTCAGCTACGATCACCGCGTGGTGGACGGCGCCATCGCCCACCAATTCTTGCACAAGGTGAAAGAAACGCTGGAGAACTGGAACGAACCGGTGCTGTAGGATTCGGTTCTAAGCTCTTAGTTTTAAGTCTTAAGTAAAGACAACGCCCGGCGATGGTTGCCGGGTTTTTGTCTTTGCGCACTTCACGGTGATGCTGCGCGCACCCGGTTGATTTGTTCTTACTTACAACTTACGACTAAAGACCGATTACTGCATCATGGGCTTCAATTTCGCCACCCATACGGCGAATCCTTCCATGGGGATGGGTTCGATGCCGGCCTCCCGCAAGGCATCGGAAACAAAGCGGTGGCGATCATTGCCGCGGTTCAAAGAAACATCGGTGACCGCAGCAAATTCCGTTTTTTGCGTGGCTCTCGCGGTGATGTGCTGCGCGCTGTAGGCGAAGAGCTTGGCGTCGTTTGGTGCGCGTGAGACGGACAGCGTCTGCACGAAACCGCGCGTGCCGTTGCGGCGGTAGCTGTAGTCCAGCCGCATGGGATCGCCGGGGAAAGTGAATTCCGCGGCGCGAACGGATTTTTCGACGCGCTCCCACAAGCGCGCCTGCCGGAAAACCTGCGAACAGTAGGAACGCATCTGGGCGCGGCTGCCGGGGGCCCCGACGCGGCTGGGGGCGCGTTGCAGAGCGACGTGATCGGAGTAAAGGCGCTCGAGCTCGGCGTCCAGGTCTGCGGCAAAGACCCCTTTTTGCGGCGCCAGTTGCAGTGCGTTGGACAGCGTGTTGTCCCACTTGGCGACGAGTTCTTGCCAGTTGGCCGACGCCGATTGAAAACGATCTTCCAAATCATCGCGAAGCGCGCGCAGCAAGGACTCGTCGGCCAAAGGATGAAGGCGCCGCACGCGCCGGTACTCCTCTTCTTCCTCGATCAAGCGCATCCGGCGCTCGCCAGTCTGCGAATCGAAGAGCAGCACGCCGATGTTCACCCACTCGTCGCGAACCAGGCTTGGGGTGTAACGAAGGATGCGGTAGGCGCACGAAGTTTCTCCCGGCAGAGTCCCGGGACCCGAAGATTCAACGGAATTTTCATTCATGTTTCACATCCAATTCGGAAACGGCTGGCGTTGGGATCTCTTGGCTTCCAGAATGAGGTCTGGAACGCGGCTTCGCCGGCGATAAAGCTGTTCGAGGAGCCGCATGAGCGCATCGTAGTCGTCCTCGTACCAGGCGGGCGGAACCTCCTTGCTGATTTCATCCAGGACGCGTTCGGTGATCTGTTCTTCCAAGCGACCCAGCCACTCCGCGAAGGACTCCATACCCCTGACGCCCTGGTATACGCGGTTGCGCGCATAAAGCCCGCGCAAGGGAGCATCGGGAAAATTCCACTCCCCGGCATTAAAACAAAAGCCCTGGTCGATCATGAGCGTCTTATAACGAAGGAGCGCCGGGTCCACAACCTCGCTCTGTTCGTGGAAAAACACCGTTTGGCGGCCGTTGGTGTTGCACGTCCATTTGTCAAAAACCAGCATCCCGGCGAAATCATCCAGATTCTCCACCTCGCGCAAGCGCTCATCCGGGAGAAAATCATGCAGCGTCAAACGGCGCGGATCGCCCGGGTAGCGCGAACCAAACTGCAAGCCGGGCTGGCACGGAATCCGCGCGCGCGGCTGTTCGACGGCGAGCTCCGGTGTAAGCCGGATCAACTCCTCGGAGACATCGATAATCTCCACGGGTACCGTGGGCAGGCCGAGACGCCTCGCCAGTCTGGTCCCAAGCAGTTCATTGACCAGGATGCGGCGGTGCTGCGGATTATTTTGGAACTTCACGACGTAGTAGTAGCCGTCGTCGCAACGCATCAAATGCGATTGCGCTCCGCCCCGCATCCGGCGTATCTGCTCCAGCGCCCGTGACATGCGAGATTATGCTAATAGTAGTTATCGGTTCCGGCAAGAACTCGATTTATGCTGGAGGGGTAATTCCGGAATCGGGAGGCCCGGTTGTCAAGATGGGAAGCGAAAAGCGCGCGCGGGTTTTCAGTCTGGAAATCAGGATTCCGCAAAAGGAAAAGGCCCAGACAGGCGTCCGGGCCTCTCCCGCGCTGAACTCATTTCAATCTTGAGGCAGACCTAGCGTCTCTTTTTCTTCTTCGCAGCCTTCTTGGCCTTCTTCTTGCCCGCCTTCTTCTTGGGCTTCGATTTTTTTGCCTTCTTCTTGGGTGCGGCTTTTTTCTTCGCCGCTTTCTTGGCCGGCTTCTTTGCGGCCGGTTTCGGTGCAGGCTTGGGAGCCGGAGCTTCTTCTTCAGGTTCCTCGCCCACGATCACCAGTTCTTCTTCCTCGGTTTCGACGATTTCCTGGGTTTCGCCGCCCAGTTCCTCGTCGTCTTCCAGCCGTGACAGCTCGTTGTCGTCTTCAAAATTGTCCTTCTCGAAATCCATTCCGTCCTCCCCTGGGGGAATCTCTGGGCCCATTCGGAAAGGAGGCCCGCCGGTTGCTGTCTGGCTGGAACTCCTCGAAATCCTTCTCGCCCGTCCGCCGTTGTTATCGTACTCTCCGGGAGTTGTCAAGCGTTCTGCGGTTTGCACTGCAAAAGTCCGTCCAGGAACGGACAACGAGTAGGGTTAAATAGGAGGGATCCACCGGAATGGCTCCTCTTACATCTCTGCAAGATACTGAAAACAGAACGATTAGTTATGAGGAGCGGTTGCGGGGCTCGCGGAAGTGCTCCCTGCAGCCGGCGGTGTGGGCTTCTTTTTGGACTTGGCGCGCGCCCGCGCCGGGGCCGATTCCGGGGCGCCCCCGATGGTGTAAATGCGCAGGACCATCCCGCGGCTCACTTTGTTGGCCTTCAAACGATTCCATTTGCGCAGATCGTCCGCACTTACGTTGTAACGGTCGGCGATTCCCAAGAAGGTGTCTCCGCGGTGCACGCGATAACTCACCAGGCGGCGTTTTATTTCGGATTGCGGCTGCGTCGCCGGGATGATCAGTTTTTCTCCCGCATCCAGCGCGGCATTGCGCTCCAGATTGTTGGCGTCGGCGATCGCCGCGCCCGTGACGTGGTATTTTTTCCCGATGGACGTGAGCGTTTCGCCGGCTTCCACGCGATGGCGGCGCCAACTGACCCACTTGTCCGGAGGTATGTCCGCGATCTCCGCGGAAAATCTTTCCGCGGTGCCCTGCGGGAGGTGCAGCTCAAAAGAAGGATCCTCGGGAGTCGCTAGGCGGAGGAGCGCAGGGTTGAGCGAGCGCAGCGTCTCCACGTCAACGTCAATGGTTTCCGCCACCAGCCGCAGATCGATGGCGCGTCCGGGTTTCACGATGTCGGTGGCGACGGGAACTTCGAGGTCCGCTTGAATATTATAGTGCGCCGCATCCTTGGCGATGAGCGTCAGCGCGATGATGATGGGAACGTAGTTTTTCGTTTCGCGAGGGAGTACGTTGCGCTTGTAAAGCTCCCAAAAATCCGCGTAGCCGGTGCGCTCGATGCCCTTTTGCACGTTGCCGGGGCCGCAGTTGTAGGCGGCCATGGCCAGATACCAGTCGCCGAACATCCCGTAGAGATCGCGCAGATGCCGCGCCGCTGCATGCGTTGCTTTTTCGGGGTCCTGGCGTTCGTCAATCCACCAAGTGTGGCGAAGCCCGTACTCCTGGCCGCGGTAGGCCACGAATTGCCAGATGCCGCGGGCGCCGGCGCGCGAGAGCGCGAGGGGCTGAAAGGCGCTCTCCGCCTGCGCCAGGTAAATCAGGTCCTGCGGCAGGCCGTCTTCCCGAAGCACCCTCGAGATCATCTCCCGGTACCGGCCGGAGCGGCGCAAACCGGTTTCTACAATGGCGCGGCCGCGGGGCGTTTGGAAAAAATTAACGAAGGAAAGGACTTCATCGTTCACCGTCAGTGGCAAATCGTGAGAAATGTTCCTGGCTGCTTCCTCGGCGCGCTCTTTCAAGCGCGGGTCGACCGGAAAGGTCATCTCCGCCACTTCGTCGATGGCCGCAGGAACCGCCGGCGCTTCGCTGAAACCGTCGCCGGCCCGAAAGGCCTGAAGCTCGTAGGCATAGACCGTGTCCACCACGCGGTGAAAGAGCTCGCTGAGCCGGGCGTCTCCGTCAGGGTCGTATCCGCTTTCCAGCATCCAGTCGACGGCGTCATCAAAATCCTTGCGGGCTGCTTCGAGGTGGCCGGCTTTGAAGTTTTGCTCTCCGGAAGCAAATTTCTCCTGGACCCGCTGGATCAAGTAATCCTTGCCGCTGGGAACAGGAGGCAGCAGCGAGAGCAAGGCCGGGCGCAACGGATTTACGAGCGGCAAATCCGGGAGTTGCGGCGGAGCCTGCGTCAAAGGGGATAGCGCGGGAACGTGCGCCTGCACGGGCTTTTTCCCCGCATCCTCGCAGCCCGTGAGGCAAACTGCCGATACAAGCATGACCGCCGCAATGTGCAGCCGTTCATTCATCTAACCATGGTAAAGAGTGGCTCACGCGCAGGTCAACGCTTTCCGGTAGCAGGGGGGTGACCCTCTCAGTACATTTTAACTCCCCTGTCACCGTTTGCGGCCCCTGCGCTTTCGGGTAAACTCCCCCCGAGGCAAATCCGTGAAAACCAAACAGTGCTTGATGGGGACTAACTCCTTTCGAATTCGAATTTTCAGCATGACTCTCCTGATTCTCGCTGGTGTTTCCACAGTTTGCGCGCAGCAAAAGGCCCTTCCCGCGGGAAAGCGCGCGGAAATCGAGCAGGCCGTTTCGAGCTTCATGTCCGCCAACAGCGTGCCGGGGAGCGCAGTGGCGGTGGTCCTGGAAGGTGAACTCGTGTGGTCCGCAGGTTTCGGCATGGCGGATATGGAAGACTCCGCTCCTGCGACCTCCTCGACACTTTTCCGGTTGGGATCGATCTCCAAACCCATCACCGCTACGGCCCTCTTGCAGCTCTGGGAGCGCGGCAAATTGGACCTCGACGCGCCCGTCCAGAAGTATTGCCCGGCATTTCCGCAAAAAGAATGGCCGATTACCTCGCGCGAACTCCTCGGCCATTTGGGAGGCATCCGGCATTACAATCCCGACGGAAAAGGGGACATTCCCGAAGACAGCGCGCGGCATTTTTCAAGCATGGAAGAGTCCTTCCAGATTTTTGCCGCCGACCCGCTAGTCGCCAAACCTGGAACGAAATTCAACTACTCCACCTACGGCTACACGCTGCTCGGGTGCGTCCTCGAAGGCGCCGCAGTGCAAAAATACGTGGGCTATGTGCGTGAGAATGTTTTCAAGCCTGCGGGGATGGCGCAAACGCAGGCCGATGATTTTTTCTCCATTATTCCGCACCGCACGCGCTGGTATCACAAGGACAAGTTCGGGATCGTCCACAACGCGGGCGTACTGGACTCCAGCTACAAAATTCCCGGCGGCGGGCTGATCTCTTCAGCCGACGACATGGCGCGTTTTGAGGCGGCCATCCTGGCGGACAAACTTCTACAACGCGCCACGCGTGATTTGATGTGGACCAGCCTGCAAACCACGGATGGCAAGCAGACCGGCTATGCCCTTGGCTGGGGCCTGGATGAAAAGCTGGGAGTCCACGTCGTCGGGCACACCGGCGGACAACAAGGGACGGACACCGCCATGTTCCTCGTGCCGGATCGGCGCGCCGGCGTGGTCGTGCTGGCCAACATGGACAACGTGGGCACCAACCGCCTCGCGGACGAGATTCTGAGGATCGTTCTCAACCTCAAAGACAAATCCACTCCCTAGTCGAGCATGGGGCTCGTTATTTAGGCCAGTCCGGGAAGACCGCCTCGATCGCGCCGCCGAACCAATACTTGTAGAACCCGTCGTCGCAGGGGTTCATGGTGTCACCGTATTTCGCGGCGAAATGCCGGCCCCAGTGCGGGCGCTGGCCGTCGGCGTCGCAGAAGCCATATTCATCCGACAGCCCCCAGGAGCTAAAGACCCTGCCGGATTTTTTCATGAGGTTCGGATCGGCGGCCAGCGCCGCGATGGCACGTCCCGCGTACAAAGGTGTTTCCGACGCAATGTAGTTGGGATCTTTCTTGATGCCGTCTTGCCAGTTTGCTTCCGTCACGCCGAACCGTTCCAACATGATCTCCGAGCGCAGGAACCCAGGTGTCAGCGCAACTGCCGCGACATTCTTCCGCCGCAATTCGTAGGCCATCGCAAACGCCTGCCGGATCACCGTGGTTTTGATCAGGTCGTAGAAAACATTCCCCCGGTAGCCGTAGGAATCCCCGTCTCCGATTTCCACGATCAGCCCGCTGCCCTTTTTGCTTTTCGCTGTCTCGATCAGTAACGGCGCCGCGAAGTGGCTCGTGATCATGTGCGTGTGCACCGCGTTGCGGAACATCGCAAATCCTCTCTCCAGATTCACTTGCCAGAAGGTTTTGCCGAATTCCTGCTGCGCGCTTTCCGAAATATCGTTGACCAGCACGTGGAGCTGTCCCTGCTCCTTGCGAATCCTGGCCATCAGCTTCGCGACCTTGTCCGGCTCCAGATGGTCGACCACCACGGCAATGCCTTTTCCCCCGCGCGCGCTCACAAGCTCCGCCGTCTCCTCGATCGTCTCCGGACGATTTGCGTAGTACTCCGCAGGCAGTGCCTTCTTTGCGGCCGCGGAACCGCGCCGCGCCGACGCGGATTGTCGATTCTTCTGCGCGCGCGTGCTGCGCCCCGTGCAATATACGGTCGCGCCGGCTTCGCCGAGCGCCAGCGCCACGCCGCGGCCCACCCCCCGAGTGGCGCCGGCGACCAGCGCGATCCGTCCGCGCAAATCGGGTGGCTGATAATTGGCGTTGGCATTCAAGGGGCACCTCCGGGAGGGAAACCCAACGATAATAAACAGCCATTCAGTAATGTCAAGTGGAAAATGAATGGCCATTCAGTTATTCTTGCCTGGTCGCTCCCTGGCGGAAGGCTTCCGCCGGTCGGCCGCCTTAACAAAATGTCCCCTCGCCCTCGCGAAACTTCCGACGAACAAATCCTCGCCGCCACCGCGCGCGTCATGCAGCGCCTCAGCCCGGCGAAGTTGACGCTCGCCCACGTCGCCAAAGAAGCCGGCGTCGTTCCCGCCACGCTCATCCAGCGTTTCGGCACCAAGCGTGGGCTGCTCCTGGCCATGTGCGGGACCGCTCCCGCCTCGGTGCCGCAACAGTTTGCCGCGGCGCGCGCACAGTACGCCTCTCCCCTCAAAGCCCTGGTCGCGCTGTACGCGGATTGCACTTCGTTCGCTCCAACACCGGAAGCCGTGGCCAACGGCCTGGCCTATTTGCAAATCGATTTGACCGACCCGGACTTTCACGCCCTCACTCTCGCGCAGTTCCGCGCCATCCGCGACGAAACGCGCAAGCTTCTCGACGAAGCCGTGGCCGCCGGCGAACTCCGCAAGTGCGACACCGCCCAGCTCGCTCGCCTCATCCAGCATGTCAACGGCGGTTCCATGCTCGCTTGGGCCGTCTACCGCGAAGGCTCGGTCGCCGACTGGGTCCGCCGCGACCTGCAGGCGCTTCTTCGCCCGTACCAATCGCAACGCCCGCGCAGTGCTGGCAGCAGCCGCAAGCGCCTGAAAACAAGGGGGTAGCGGATTAGAAAAACTACTTGAAGAAAGTACCGTTCTGTGGTACTCTGGGTTTGCGTTTGTTGCTCTTGTATCGCCTTTGGGTTGTAAAGCGGTCGCAAGGTCACACTTGCGGCCTTTTTTTGTTTTACGGTCTGCTTTGCGGGCCGGTAAAACGAAGCTTGAAGACGGCCGCGGCTCTGTTGAGGGGCTCGGGACTTGGGGCATCAGATAGCTTAATGCAGTAATGCTCAGTCGTAACCCGGCTGACAGAAAAGAGTAAAGCAGTGAGTAAAGAACAAGGAACAGTGAAGTGGTTCAATGCCAGCAAGGGCTTTGGGTTCATCCAGCGCCAGAGCGGTGAGGACGTTTTCGTCCATTTCTCCGCGATCGTGGCTGATGGCTATAAGTCGTTGAACGATGGCCAAGCGGTTGAATTCGAAGTTACCAAGGGCCCCAAGGGCCTGCAGGCCTCGAACGTACAGCCCCTCTAAGGAACAGCTGATTCCAGCCTGATCGGTTAAACCCAATCAGTTCGGTTTCAGCTCACTTCACAAAAATAAGAAACGGGCGGCGCACTTCGGTGTTCCGCCCGTTTCGCTTTTTAGCCATCCCCCACCCTTCCCGATGTCATCCCGAGCGCAGCGAGGGATCTGCTTTTCTCTCTTCTCCCGCCCGTCATTTCGAACGGAGCAGGCCGATTTTTTCTTCCCGCTTCGCTCCTGCGAAGCGGTCGGCCTGCGCAGTGAGAAATCTCTCTTCTCTTTCTCTGTGTAGCGGCGACTTCACGTCGCCATCTCTCCTCCACCCTCTTAAGTGGCATAACCTGCCCTTTTCGTCTTGACCGAATGTCCCAGATATGAGACATTGAACCAGTGAAGGCAGCGATCTTCCATCCCGCGGCGAGATCTGCCATCCGTTCGTTCCCGGAAGACGTTCGCCAGGAGCTTGGCAAGGCCATCTACGATCTTCAGAAGGGTGAAGTCCTGGCCATGCCGCTCTCCCGGCCCATGCCATCTATTGCGCAAGGCGCCGCAGAGCTAAGAATCCGCGACCGGAGTGGAGTTTATCGCGCGTTCTATTACAGCCGTTCGCCGCGGGGCATTTTGGTCTTTCATGCATTCGCGAAAAAGACCCAGGCGACACCGCTACGGGAGCTTGAATTGGGTAGGAAGCGGTTAATGGAGCTGCTCCATGAAGAAGTCTAAGGTCACCGTCACACGCACCGCCGCCGAGCTTGCCAAGGCGCTGGGCCTCACCCCCGCCAACGGAGCGGAAATCGCCCTTCGCAGCGATCTCAACTCAAAAATCGTCGAAGTCGTTCAGCGCAAGGGTCTGACGCACGCTCAGGTCGCGCGCCTCGCTCGTACCTCCCGCACCCGCCTCACCGCCATCATGAATCGCAACACCAAAAACATCTCCACCGACCTCCTCCTCCGCGTCCTCTATTCCCTCGGCTACACCGCCAAGCTCAAATTCCAAAAAGCCGCCTAAACGCTGCGGCGAGCGGCTGGTTTGAGATAGCGCAGGTAAAGATCCGTTTCGGAAGGTAATACTAGGCGATTGCGGTTTCCAGTTCCTTACATTTTGAAGTGTTTTTGAAGAAGTTTGCCGGATAGGAAGCAGCAGCCTGTTTTTCCTTTGCGGCCGTCGGCGGGTGGGCAACCCATTATCTACGCGGAGGGGGGGCCGCATCCCTTTGGGTTGGTTTAACAAAGCGTGCGGTCGTTGACTTTTGCTTGTTCCCCTTCCGTCGGGCGGAACCGTACACTCGCCCTCCCGTCCTGCCGGTAACTCGTCACTCTCCCGTTTACCGCGAGACGGGTTCCACGAACTGGGACGCACTCGGGGCGACGCGATGCTTCAGGAAGCCGCGGGCGGCCAGGAGTTCGGCGTTGAGCAAGGCGGCACCGGCAGCGCCGCGGACGAGGTTGTGGGAGAGCAGCGTGAGTTTCACGTCGAGGAGAGGACATTCGCGGACGCGGCCAACGACGGCGGCCATGCCGTGCCCTGCATTGACGTCGCGGCGCGGTTGCGGGCGATTTTCCTCCTCGAGCACGACGACGGGATTGCGCAGGGCTGTGGGAAGCGAAGCCAGCTCCGCGTCAACTTCAAAATTACGCAGCGCCTCGCGGACTTCGTCGAGCGAAGCGATTTTTTTCAGGCCGACGGAGACGCATTCCAGGTGGCCATCAACGACTGGCACGCGATTGCAGTGCGCGCTGAGGCCCAGTCCGGCGTCAACGAAACGTGCACCATCCCACTTCCCGAGCAGTTTCTGCGGCTCCGCTTCCATCTTTTCTTCTTCGCCGCTGATAAACGGGACGACGTTGCCTTGGATATCCATGGAAGGCACGCCGGGATACCCCGCACCGGAAATGGCCTGGAGGGTGACGACGAAGATTTTTTCCAGGCCAAACGCATCGGCGAGGGGCTTCAGGACCAGCACCAGCCCAGCGGTGGAGCAATTCGGATTCGTGACGATGAAGCCGCCGTCATAGCCGCGATTTTTCTGTTGCAAGGGAATGGCATCGAGATGCGCGGCGTTTACTTCCGGAATCAGCAACGGAACATCGGGATCCATGCGGTGATTCCGCGAATTGCTGACGACGGGATAACCCGCGCGAGCGAAATCCTCCTCGGCGGCTCCGGCGACGGAAGAATCCAGTGCGGAGAACACAAAATCGCAGTCGAGATTGAGATCCAGGCCTTTGACGACGAGGCCGCGCGCGGCTTCGGGGATCGGCGTTTCGAGATGCCAGCGGACGGCTTCCGCATAAGTCTTGCCGGAGGAGCGTTCGGATGCCGCGACTTCCGTTAGCTCGAACCAGGGATGACCGGCAAGCAGTTGCACGAGGCGCTGGCCCACAACACCGGTGGCGCCGAGGACTCCGGCGCGCCACTTTTTCTGAGCGCCTCTTAGCGGGGCGCTTTCGACTCCCCCGGGAGAAGTCTTTGCTGGCTGTTTCGACTGCATGTTGCTGTTACCTCCGTTGGGAGATTGTAAACTCATGCACCACCGTGAACCGATACTCCCACACTTTTCGGGACAGGCCCCGTAGCTTCAAGAGCAGTTTCCGAGAAAGAGCGCGGCGAACCGATACGCGTGCCGCGTGCCTGCAGATTGAAGGTGTTGCGGACCCAAACAAGCATTTTGATTTCCGCGGCCAGCGGCAGCACCTTTTCGTGGAGAACCTTCGCGCCGCCTGCAGCG
>Ga0207061_1126_pt1 | contig 16066 bp, 16 predicted proteins | sample Alteio_BWMinCont_31_FD_153275 | JGI IMG/M metagenome (GOLD analysis project Ga0207061, IMG submission 153275) | Enriched cells from forest soil in Barre Woods Harvard Forest LTER site, Petersham, Massachusetts, United States -... | ecosystem: Environmental > Terrestrial > Soil > Temperate forest >... | reverse complement strand
GCCTTGTCCGTTTGTTCCGTCACCCATTGCGATGGGATACACATTCGTGGGGGAGCACAGAACATCAGAGGAAATCGCACAATGGTTCCGGTCCGCGCTCGAAAGCAAGACCGGAGTAAAGCCGCTTCCTCAGGTTGGGCATGCGCTGACAACCGTGCAGTGGATGCCGCATGCGAAATTCGACCATGACGCGCATCGGGGATTTAGTTGTGTGAGCTGTCACGCCAAGGCGCTAACGAGCACCGAATCGAGCGACGTGTTGCTGCCGGGAATTGAAACCTGTAAGACGTGCCACGCGCCGGGACCAGATCACGCGGAGTCGCGATGTTTCGAGTGCCACACTTACCACGACTGGTCGAAGCGCAAGGAAGTCACACCTAAATTTACATTGCCTGCGCTGCGCACGGGCGGACACTAACGCAAACATGCGGGTCGAACGTCTGGCAGAATTCCTTCATCCATTCACAAGCTTCATCATGTGCTCGGGATAGCGCAGCCCGGAGGCAACGCCCTGTGGCGCCACTTCATCGATGCGTTGCAAATCTTGCGCCGTGAGTACGACTTTCAGAGCACCGGCATTTTCTTCGAGATATTTCCTTCGTTTTGTGCCAGGAATCGGAATAATGTCCTCGCCTTGCGCAAGGAGCCAGGCAAGAGCAAGCTGGCCCGGAGTGCACTTCTTTTCCTTGGCGGTGGTCTCGATGCGTGCGACAAGATCCAGGTTCTTCTTAAAATTTTCTCCCTGAAAGCGCGGCGAATTCCGCCGATAATCGTCGGGGGCAAAATCTTCGAATCGCCTGATCTGGCCGGCAAGAAAGCCGCGGCCAAGCGGACTATAAGCGACGAAGCCAATTCCCAACTCACGCGTGGTGGCCAGGATTTCATCCTCAGGATCGCGGCTCCAGAGTGAGTACTCCGTTTGCAGCGCCGCAATCGGGTGCACTTTGTGAGCGCGCCGAATGGTGCTCGCAGAAGCTTCAGACAAACCGAGATAGCGAACCTTTCCGGCTTTCACCATGTCCGCCATGGCGCCAACCGTTTCTTCAATCGGCACGGAGGAGTCGACACGGTGCTGGTAATACAGATCGATGCGCTCTACCCCAAGCCGCCTCAGGCTGGCATCGCAGCACTTGCGCACATAATCCGGTTTCCCGCTGACGCCGCGCACGGCAGGATTGGTCTTGTCGCGCACAATGCCAAACTTGGTGGCGAGAAATACCTTGTCACGCCAGCCGCGGATGGCTTGGCCAACGAGGATTTCATTGTCACCGTAGCCATAGACGTCCGCAGTATCGAGAAACGTGACGCCCAGCTCGATGGAGCGATGAATGGTCGCCGTAGATTCAGCATCGTCGCGAGCTCCGTAGAATTCCGACATGCCCATACACCCCAAGCCCATCGCAGAGATGAGTGGCCCATTCTTTCCAAGTTGCCTTTGTTGCATCGAGATGCTCCTAAGTGCGGTGCAGGTCGTTGGATGAAATTCTGGGGCATTCCGGCACAAGCCTAGCAATCTGCTCGCGAGCAGGAGAGAGTAGGAGACAGCCGACCCACCTTTACCGCCTCCTGTAGACCGTTTCCGGCCCGCTGCTTCTTTACCAAGCCGCTGCGGATGCCTTGAAAAAATGGAAATACGAACCGAGCATTTGAACGATTAGCCGATCGCCGTGCAGACGATCGTGGCAATCAAATTTGTGCTGGGACAGTAAGAAGGTCAAGTTTCGACGGAGAGGGCGGAGCATCGCAGTTCAGGATGCTCCGCCCTTTGTCTTGCGAAAGCGACCTGACGCGCCGGGGATGAAACGTCAGCGGCGCCGAGAACCCTGAGTCCTTAAGCGGCGATCGACTTGGGCCGGGCTTTGCGGCGCGGAGTAGTGCTTATCTCAAGTAACTCGCGTTCCGCACGTGTCCAATCCTCGAGCTCATTGCCGGGGGCGCCGCCGCGTTCCAGAAAAATCTCGTAGGCGCGAAGCGCGATCTCCTCCCTAGTCGGATGGCCGTTGACCGTGCTTGACTTTTTCACTGTGGGCGACGAAGTCTTCCTCGTCTTGGGCATGCTTTCTCCTTTCCCCTGCGGTTTCCATTTTACATCTGGTTGAAAACCATCGCCCTACAATTCGTCCAGGGGCTATTCGAAAGTTTCAATGCATCGAATCGAAGAAACGCGCCTCACCGGAGGCCGCGTTCGGAGAAGGTGTAGTCGGAGGAGGAGGATTTGAAGTGCGACGATCAGTAGCCGTCAGTTTGGGCGAGAACGAGGTGAGTCCTATGGTTCCAGAGCGTAAGGCGCGTGCCGGGGTACCGGGCGGCAAGAACCGGCAGACGCTGCCGGGCAATCTCCAGATCCTGAAGGCATTCCAGCCACAAATGGCGGCCATCCGCGTCTTCGATCACGATGTCGTAGGCGGGCTCAATCACCGAATGAACTGGGACTCCCAAAGCGTAATTCCTCCTACTTAGTGGTGAACTGGGAGTGCAAATCGTTTCAGTTTGGAGACAGGAAACGACTGGACACCGGGCTCGGGACATGCATTAGGAAGAATCAGGGTTTAGCGGGCCGTGGCGCTCTTCGGCTCTCCGGGAGCGGTGATGACGCCAAGTTGCTGCATCATTCCCCACATATCCAAGCTGACGTAGGAATCCATGATGATTCCTTTGGAGAGGACGTGGATGGTGATTCCATCCACCGATACCTTTTTGTCGGTGGCCGGAACTCCCATGAACTCGCCTTTATGTGTGCCGGAAAAGGTCCAGCAGACAACAACCTTATCCTGCTCGGCGACGGTATCTTCGATTGCAAATCGTAAATCGGGGAAGCCTGCGACGAACAAGGAAATTTGGCGGCGATACACCTCCGGACCAATGGCAGGTCCGGTATAGAGGGGACCATGGAGAGCATGGCTAGGCGAAACTAGTTCGTTCATCACCCCGAGTTTTCTCTTGTTCCAGACTTCTTCATAGAGCCGGCGAACAATCGATTTGTTATCGGGAGACATGCAGTGCGTCCTCCTCCTCCGGATGGCCTGGTCCGGTATCTTCGGAGTTGAGGCCTGCCTCACGAAGAATGGGATTCGGCAACGGACAGGGGTGAGGCTCGACAGAGCCTACTCTCAAGATGCACCGTTTGCAATACATCGTGGGCGTCGGCAGGAATCAAGTCCGGCGAAAACCCAAAGGATACTCGTATCCTTCTTTGCAGTTTCATTGATGTGAATTTTCTACAACCGAAGTGATACCATTCGCGCAGTACTCCCAAAGCCGCCCTGAAAGTCCTTCCACGGAGGTGAATATGCTCGAGCCACGCCGCTACTTCCTTAGAAATCTCGCCGGCGTCTCCTGTTCGTTCCTGCTCCTCCAAACACAGCCGCCCATTCCTACACCGAGGCGCAGGACGCCTGTCGACCCACCGGAGCCTGCCGAGAAGCAAGACACTGAGAAACCCGCCGACAACACCAAAAGCGCGCAACGCGCCCAGCTGCAAGCACAGGAAAAGGAATTTCGAAAAACGATGGACTTGCTGTTCACTAAAGTGCGCGACCTCAAACTCCAGCTCGATCAGATTCACACCTCCGAAATTTTTTCGCTCGCCGTTTTCAAGCAGACGCAGGAGATCGAAAAACTCGCTAAGCAACTCAAGAATCACGCCAAAGCTTGATATCAGGTAGTGAGAACAATCTAGTCTGGCGGAGAAAGTGCAATTCAGTGAAATGGATTGCTGATGTTTAACTCCGCGAACCGACGAGTCTGCACTAGGACTCCATACTTTGGAGCCAACCGCCATCTGGTTGAAACGAAGCTGGCTGCCAACTCACTACTCCAGCAGGGCGGGGATCCCGGCGGATGAGGGTTTTCTCCCGGGAACCAACACTAGTCGTCAGGACATTGACCCGAAGAGATGCGGGGCATAGCATCCTGGGGTGAAGTTCGCCGATTTTAAGCTAACAATGGAGGGAATATGAACTTCGATCTGAAGGGAGCGGTGCAAAAAGCAAAAGACGGTGCCGCGGAACTCGGAGCGCAGAAGGCGGCCGAAGCGATGAATCAGGCCAACCAGTTGCTGATGCTTCTTCAGGATGCGGGTTACAAGGTGGGTGAGTTGGAAGTGGAGGTCAGTGTACCTCCAACAATCACCATCAATCTGAAGCCCGGGCCGATGACCGACGACAGCAAGCTGGATGGAGTTTTTCAGGCACACAGGGACAACGAGGTGCTGGCTTTGGTTCTCGGGACATTGATTCAGGCCAACAAACTGCGCCACATGGTGAAGCTGGAGACGATTGAACTGAAAGACGCGAAGATTGTCCTCAAGACCTCGCCCAGCATCAGCCTGCACTGGAAAGAAAAAGCAACCGCAAGCGCCGGGGTCGGCGCGTGAATTCTTTGCGGTGGCTGAGGCCTATCCTCATTCCATAAATCCCAAACGCTCCGACACGGCGGGGTTGTCACCCGCCAAGGTAAGTCCTAAAACAAAAAGGGCCGCTGAACACTCAGCGGCCCTTCGTCAAACTAGATTTTTCGCTCTTACGACAACCCTCATACGATCTGCCAGAATCTGCCCGAATCTACCTTGACTCCAGCCGAAGCCGAAGAAGGGTAGTGTGAATAATTCAAAGCGTGCATCCCCGCGGCCCGTGAGAGCTTAGAGATGCAATGCGTGGCATGACCCGCACACCATAGCGGGTTGAGCCACGACTACTTTAGAAAGGAGGTGATCCAGCCGCAGGTTCTCCTACGGCTACCTTGTTACGACTTCACCCCAATCATGAGTCATACCTTGGGCGCCTGCCTCCTTGCGGTTAGCGTGGCGACTTCTAGTACAGCTCACTTTCGTGATGTGACGGGCGGTGTGTACAAGGCCCGGGAACGTATTCACGGCGTCGATCTGATACGCCATTACTAGCGATTCCGGCTTCATGCAGTCGAGTTGCAGACTGCAATCCGAACTGAGCAGAGTTTTTTCCGATTAGCTCCCCCTCGCGGGTTGGCAACGGTTTGTGCCCTGCATTGTAACACGTGTGTAGCCCTGGACATAAAGGCCATGCGGACTTGACGTCATCCCCACCTTCCTCTCCGTTATCCGGAGCAGTCCACGTAGAGTTCCCTCCTTGCGGAGTGGCAACTACGTGCAGGGGTTGCGCTCGTTGCGGGACTTAACCCAACACCTCACGGCACGAGCTGACGACAGCCATGCAGCGCCTCCACACCTGTCCCTTGCGGGAAGGCCGTGTTTCCACAGCTGGTCAGGTGCGCTTCGAGCCCAGGTAAGGTTCCTCGCGTAGCGTCGAATTGAACCACATGTTCCACCGCTTGTGCGGGCCCCCGTCAATTCCTTTGAGTTTCAGTCTTGCGACCGTACTCCCCAGGTGCAGGACTTAACGCGTTAGCTCCGGGACGACACCCGAACGGGTGGCACCCCAAGTCCTGATCGTTTAGGGCTAGGACTACCAGGGTATCTAATCCTGTTTGCTCCCCTAGCTTTCGTTCCTCAGCGTCAGTTGTGGTCCAGCGCGCCGCTTTCGCCACGGGTGTTCCTGCAGATATCTACGCATTTCACCGCTACACCTGCAATTCCACGCGCCTCTCCCACACTCAAGCACAGCAGTTTCGGAAGCAGCCTATGAGTTAAGCCCATAGATTTCACTCCCGACTTGCCACACCGCCTACGAACCCTTTACACCCAGTAATTCCGAACAACGCTGGCCCCCTACGTCTTACCGCGGCTGCTGGCACGTAGTTAGCCGGGGCTTCTTCTACTGGTACCGTCACTCCTCTTGCGAGGCATTCGTCCCAGTCGAAAGGGGTTTACACACCGAAATGCTTCATCCCCCACGCGGCGTCGCTGCGTCAGGCTTTCGCCCATTGCGCAAGATTCCCCACTGCTGCCTCCCGTAGGAGTCTGGACCGTGTCTCAGTTCCAGTGTGGCTGGCCATCCTCTCAGACCAGCTACCGATCATTGCCTTGGTGAGCCGTTACCTCACCAACTAGCTAATCGGGCGCGGGCTCCTCCTTCGACGCCTTACGGCTTTGAATCCTCGAACCGAAGTCCAAGGAATGTTATGCGGAATTAGCTTCGGTTTCCCGGAGTTATTCCCCATCGAAGGGCAGATTGCCCACGTGTTACGCACCCGTGCGCCGTGCGCCATCTGTATTGCTACAGACGCGCACTCGACTTGCATGTGTTAAGCACGCCGCCAGCGTTCGTTCTGAGCCAGGATCAAACTCTCGTTTGAATCTGGTTGCTTGGCGAAAAAAAATCCCGGGATTTGCATCCCAGGCAGCCTGCCAAGCGAATTGTTGATCGCTCGAATTTACTCAGACCATTGGCGCTCGAAAACTCCAATGGTTTCGAACAGATTCTGGCACATCGTATCGGTTGTCAAAGAGCATAGCCCCCCTGTCCAGCAGAAAGGCACTTCTACAGCCCAACGAGTATGCCAAGACACCGGACAAATGTCAACACCAGATTGACGATTTCCACAGCCATGCTCAGCCGGGCGCTAAGTGCTTTCGGCATGGTAGGATGCGCGCGGAGAGGCAAAAAGTGACTGGTAGGGAAAGCAAGATGAAGGAGAAGAACGCCAAACGGTCCTCGCTCGGGCAGCGGCTTCTCACCTATTTGCAGAAGAACGGAATGCTGCGCCCGGGGGACCGCGTCGGCGTGGCGGTGTCGGGCGGCGCGGATTCGGTGGCGCTGTTGCTTTTGCTCTTGGAGCTGCGCGAGAAAGTGGGCATCGTGCTCAGTGTCGTGCACTTCAACCATAAGCTCCGCGGCAAAGCTTCCGACGCCGACGAGAAATTCGTCAAAAAACTGGCTGCAAAGCATGGATTGGAGTTCCACTGCTCCTCTCTCCATGTTGCGAAAAAAGCCAAAAAGGAAAGAGCCAATCTCGAGGACGCGGCGCGGCGCGCGCGGTACGACTATTTCCGTTTCCTCGCTGAATCTGGGGCATGCACGAGGCTGGCGGTCGCGCACACGGCCGACGATCAGGCGGAAACCGTGCTCGCGCATCTACTGCGCGGCACCGGAATCACAGGTTTGGGAGGCATTCATCCAGTCGCCGGCCCAGTCGTGCGGCCTTTGTTGGATGTTCGCAGATCGGAATTGCGCGTTTACTTGCGCTCCCGAAAACAGACTTGGCGGGAAGACCACACCAACCGAGACACGCGAAGGATGCGCGCACGGCTCCGGAAGAAGCTTCTTCCTTTGCTGGTGAAACAATTTCAGCCGGAAATCGTTAGCCACCTCGTAACGCTTGCCAATCTCGCGCGGGAGGACGAAGCATTTTGGGATGCCATCACGGAAGAGCGTGTGAGGCATCTGGCACAGAAGAGTGATGGACGGGTGCAAATCGCGGTTAAGGATTTGTTCAAACCTTGGAAAGAAGCGGAGACCACAGAGCGCCAGGAAGAAACAAGGGCTCTGAGCAAGCGTATGGTGCGACAGATTGTTAAAGAAGTGAAGCCACGGGCAGGGCAACTCGGGGCGCTCCACGTGGAAGCAGTATTGGAGCTGGCGCGCAGCGGACAAAGCGGGAGTGCGCTTTCATTGCCGGGTGGCGTACATGTGCGACGCGAACGGGAGACGCTGACATTTTGCGGCATCGCGCCGGCGGGAGAGGAAGCAGACCGCGATGCCGCGTGCAAATACGAATACAGAATTGATGCGGCGAATGGCACTCGACTCGTGCGCGTCCCTGAACTGGGGTGTGCATTCCGCTTCAGAGTGATTGACTGGCCTCCCAAGAGAGGGGAAACTAGTGATATGGGGACGGTCTTGGACCGCCAACGGTTGCGTGCGCCTCTGGTGCTGCGCAACTGGCGTCCCGGAGACCGTTTGCGTCCCGTTGGTCACCGGAACGCGCACAAGTTGAAGCGCCTGTTGAATGAGAAGCACATCAACCGGTGGGAGCGCGACGGCTGGCCCGTGCTGACGAGCGGCGGTGTTCTTGTGTGGGCCCGCGGCTTTCATGTCGCCGCCGAGTTTGCAGCGGATGAAAGGACCCGATCAGGAATGGTGATCGCCGAGGAAAAGCTTTGAGCGCGCGAAGAGGGGCCGCGTATTCCGCCGCGCGCATTGCCGCACGCGTCGCCGCGCTGGGCCGGGAAATCTCGCGCGCGTGCGAAGGCCGCCGCCTGGATGTGGTCGTGACTCTAGATCGCGGTTTTGTTTTCGCCGCGGACCTGGTGCGGCAGATTACCGCACCGGTGGTTTGCCACTTCGTCCGCGAGGACGTGCGCGACGTCGAGCATAGCGGACACGCGCGGCGCGAAGTTCTTTTTGGATCGCGGCCCGAATTGAAAGGCCGCGATGTCCTGGTTGTGGATGCGGTGCTGGAAAGCGGCGTGACGCAGGAGTTTCTGCTGCGCCGCCTGGGCGAAAGCGGCCCGCGTTCGATTCGGCTGGCAGTGCTCTTGGACAAGCTGGCGAACCGGCGGGTGGCCTTGGAGCCTGATTACTTTGGCTTCCGGACCGCATCTAAGGAAGTATGGGTCGGCTATGGTCTTGCCGCAGCCAATGGGACCGGACGGAATTACAGGCAGCTTTCTTCGGGCGCGAATGGGGCGTCAGGGAAGAGTGGCAAGAGGCGAAAGAAGTAGGCTGTTTTTAAACTTCAGATGACGGTTTCAGGATTTGTGAGGACAACGTGAATTCGAGCTCCACGGCAAAAACAATTATCTTCTGGATGTCGATCGTCTTACTGGGCGTGATGCTCTGGAAGCTCGTCTCCGCTAACGGAGGACAACCTCGCGAAGACAAGCCCAGCTATAGCGAGTTCATGGCCAAGGTGGACGCTGGCGACGTCAAAGAGCTGACCATGTATCTTTCGCCCAACAGCTACGACCTCCAAGGCGAATACATCCGTCCTCCGCTCCGCAAGTTCGACGTGATGATTCCGAAGGAAGACGCGCCGGTCGTTACCAAAGCTCTGCGCGACAAGGCCGTCCAAATCAGCGTGAAGGAAGTGCGCAGCGGCGACTGGGTCCTCCTCCTGCTCAACGGGCTGCCGTTGCTACTCCTCGTGGGCTTCTGTTTGTTCCTGATGCGCCAGATGCAAGCTGGCGGAAACAAAGCGCTGAGCTTCGGCAAGTCGCGTGCACGCTTGCTCTCCGCACAGCAGAAAAAGGCGACGTTCAAGGACGTAGCCGGAACCGATGAAGCCAAAGAAGAGTTACAGGAAATTATCGAGTTTTTGAAAGACCCGCAGAAGTTCCAGAAGCTGGGCGGGCGCATTCCGAAGGGCGTATTGCTGGTCGGGCCCCCAGGCACGGGTAAGACGCTGCTGGCGCGGGCCATCGCCGGTGAAGCCAACGTGCCGTTCTTCTCGATTTCCGGCTCGGACTTTGTGGAAATGTTTGTCGGCGTAGGTGCCAGCCGCGTACGCGACCTCTTCGAGCAAGGCAAGAAGAATGCCCCTTGCATCATCTTCATTGACGAAATTGATGCCGTCGGCCGCCATCGCGGGGCAGGTCTCGGCGGTGGTCACGATGAGCGCGAGCAAACCTTGAACGCACTACTCGTTGAAATGGACGGATTTGAATCGAACGAAGGCGTCATCCTGATCGCGGCCACCAACCGGCCTGATGTGCTCGATCCGGCTCTACTGCGCCCGGGCCGCTTTGACCGCCGCGTCGTTGTGGCGCGCCCCGACGTAAAAGGCCGCGAAGAAATCCTCCGCGTTCACACACGCAAGGTGCCCATCGGCGATGACGTCGATTTGTCCATTATTGCGCGCGGCACGCCGGGCTTCTCCGGTGCGGATTTGGCAAACCTGGTAAACGAAGCGGCGTTGTGGGCGGCACGGCAAAACCGTAAGTTCGTCATGATGGTGGACTTCGAGATGTCCAAGGACAAGGTCCTGATGGGCGTCGAACGGAAGTCCATGATCCTGTCCGATGAAGAAAAAAAGAATACGGCCTATCACGAGGCCGGCCACGCGCTGGTCGCGGCAATGACGCCGGGAGCCGATCCCGTCCACAAGGTGACGATCATTCCGCGTGGCATGGCGCTGGGCCTCACCATGCAGTTGCCGGAAGACGACAAGCACACCTATACGCGTGGATATCTCGAGGGCATGCTCGCAGTTCTAATGGGCGGGCGTTCCGCTGAAGAGATTTTCCTCGGCCACATAACCACCGGCGCAGGCAACGACATCGAGCGCGCCACGGACATCGCCCGCAATATGGTCTGCGAATGGGGTATGAGCGAGCTCGGCCCTCTGGCCTACGGAAAGAAAGATGAAGCTATCTTCCTGGGCCGTGAGATCGCGCAGCACCGCGACTATTCCGAAGACACGGCCATCCAGATTGACAAAGAAGTGAAGCGCATTGTCAACGGTGGCTACGATAAGGCCAAAAGTCTCCTCGTGAATAATCGCGAAACTCTCGAAAGCATCGCGCAGGCACTGCTTGAACGCGAAGTGCTGGACGCCAACGAAGTGAAGCTGCTAATGGAGGGCAAGCCGCTGCCGGAAAAGCCGCGCACGCCTCCGACACCGCCGCCGCAGGCCGCGCCCTCCTCGGACCCTAAGCTGGTGCGCCCCGAGCTTCGCCCCGCACCCGGCTTCACGCGCGGAGAAAATCCCGCGAAGGCTTAACGTCCTCCGGCGCAGCGCCGGCTCATTTAAGGTGATTACAGATACTGATTGGCCGAGGAACCCGCCATCGCAGCCGCCGTTTTTCCAGCCATAGTTGAACGTTTTTCTTCGATCAGATCCAATAGGATAAGCACATTGGGTACCTTCTTGGCCGTGACTGCTATGTTGTCAAGCCATTTGCCTTCGGCTTTGATGCGCAACATCGAGCCATCAATCTTGCATTTCACAAGGGCCGCGTAGGGAATCGGCTCCTTCGATTTCCAGACTACGCCGCCAGGCGACAGCGAAATCTTCCCGAAAGAAACCGTACTGCCGGAGTTGAGCATCTGCTCGGCATTCTTGCGCAGCCGGGGATTCACGGCTGCCAAGACCAGACGCACTGCCTCCTCTACATCACGAATGTTGGAATTGCGCACGATTTTCTGCGGTCCGATCAATTCCAGGGTCCGGATCATCTTGCTGCTGCTGCGGGACATTGCGGCGACAAGCAATCCGATAAGCCCGAAATGTACACTCGCGTTGAGTGCCTGCTGGCCGTAGCGCGTCTCCGTGATTTCGTCCCACCGAAGATCCTTTTCTCTGAAAGGAGACTTGTAGGAGATCCCTTCCTCGTGAAGGGTGACTCTTGTTTTCGTCCACAGCCATGCGTACGCAAACAATAGTCCGAACGCGCCAGTGAAGAACGCTAATACCGGGTCCACCTGGCGGCTCCCGTAGAAATCGTAAACCGCCCAGAGCAACAAGGGAACGAACACTACGGCCGCGACGATGCACCAGGAGAATGTGTATCGAAACGTGTTTCGAGGAGGCGATATAAACATGGCTGCACCTCAAGAAGAGTGTTGTTGCTCCTAGAATCGCTGCGCGAAGTGAGCTTGTCAAAAGATGTTTCGCTCGAGTGTGCCCAGCGAGCACGGCATTTCCAACCGCAAGAGACATCGGGGCTCATGCGCTTTTACGCGCCCGGGGCGAAGGGGTGTAGAATGATTTCATGGGAAATCGTTCCAGCGAAAACCTGCAGGTCACTTGCCCATGCTGCCAGGCAAAGCTGGTAATTGATCCAGTTTTTGGCGCGGTTCTTTCTCACGAAGCGCACGTAAAACCTGGGCCGGACGTGGACCTGACGAAGGCTTCGAGCATTCTTGAGGAGCAGAAGCGGCAACGCGAAGACAAGTTCGCGGATTCCTTCTTTCAGGAGACGCACAAGGAAGACATCCTCGCCAAGAAATTTGAAGAGGCCATGAAGAAAGCCAAGGACGCCCCCGCCGGCAAACCCATTCGCGATTTCGACCTCGATTAGTTCAGCTTCTCTTCAGCACTTTTCATCGCGCGTTCTTCTCTGCGCAACTTTGTGTTCTCTGCGTCTCTGCGTTATCCTTTTCTTTCCGACTCGCGTTAGACTTCTTTCCGGCAATGAATCGGCGCAAACTATTTCGCCTCAAACTCAATTCTCGAACGCTTGTTCTCGGCGAACGAACCCTCGTCATGGGCGTGCTGAACGTGACGCCCGACAGCTTTTCCGATGGTGGGAAGTACCTTGATGCCGAAAGCGCGATCGAGCAGGCGCTGGAAATGGAATGTGCTGGCGCCGACATGCTGGATATCGGTGGCGAATCCACGCGCCCTGGCTCTGCCGGCGTTTCCTCTAAGGAAGAATTGGCGCGCGTTTTGCCGGTGTTACAGGGATTGCGCGGGGTGTTGAAGATTCCCATTTCCATCGATACGCAAAAGTCAGAAGTCGCAGAAGCCGCGCTCGATGCGGGCGCACAGATTATCAATGACATTTCCGGGTTAAAAAACGACGCAGGAATTGGCGAAGTTGCCGCTCGGTGCGCAGCGCCGCTGATCTTGATGCACACGCGCGGCGAGCCCCGCACCATGCAGAAAGCGCCCTTCGCGCGCGACGTCATGAAGGACGTATTACAGGGCCTGCGCAAATCCGTGGGTATCGCCCGCAAAGCTGGCGTCGCGAAATCGCAGCTCATCCTCGATCCAGGCATCGGCTTCGGCAAGAGCTTCGCGCAGAATTACGAGCTGCTGCAAAAGATGGCGCAACTCGCGAAGCTCGGCTATCCGCTGCTGGTGGGCACTTCCCGCAAGGGTTTTCTTGGCGCTACATTGGCTCGCGACGGCAAGCCTGCTCCACCGGAGAAGCGCGTCTGGGGCACGGCCGCCACCGTCACCGCGAGCATCCTGAATGGCGCGCACATCGTGCGCGTCCATGACGTCGCCGAAATGGTACAGGTAGCGCGCGTCGCGGACTGCCTCCTCTCTCCTGAAAAAAGGCCAAAGAATTAAGCACAGAAACGCAGAGGAGACTCAAGAGGATCCGTAATGGATGCCCACGCGACGATTCCTTCGGTATAATCCGCACGGCAAAAACGGATAGAGCAACCATCACGCCAAAATGTCGAGAAAGAGAGCCCATTCATGCCGCGCCGCTTAATTTTCCTTCGCTTGTTGTTTTTTTGCTTTGTTATGTTTCTGCCGCCAGCACAGGGGCAGCTCCCCCCTGCAAAAAAAGACCCGCTGAGCCCTGCGCAAAGCGCTCCCGGACAAGCCGGTTGTTCCACGACCGAGGCGTCGTCCTGCGCCGAAGTCGCGGCAAAGTTACTGCCGATCGTGATGGGTCCGTCTCCAATGGAAGAAAATCTGCGGCGGCTGACCGACGAAATCGGCGGGCGCGTGACGGGCACGCCAGAGATGGCCCGGGCCATCGAGTGGGGTGTCGCCGCCTTCCGCGCCGCAGGCGTCGATGTTCACACGGAAAAGTACACGTTGCCGATAACTTGGAACGAAGGCCAGACGAGTTTGACGATTCTCGAGCCGATCTCAGTTTTCGCAAGGTCGGCCGAAAGCAACGGGAAGATACTGTTGGTCGCACCTAAATTTCGAGCTGTGTCCGAAGCGTGGGGGCCAGCGACGCCGCAGGGCGGCATTACGGCTGAGGTTGTGGACCTAGGCGCAGGAAGTGAGGGTGACTTTGGGCGCGCAGGAGCATCGGTTCGAGGCGCGATCCTGCTTGTCCACAGCGATATTGGCTCGACTTGGGCCGATCTCTTCAATGAGTACCTTCGGCCTCCGGACATTATCAGTCGCGCATTAAAGGGCGGAGCTTCCGCAATTCTCTGGATGGGCGCCCGAGAACGACTGCTCCTCTATCGTCACACAAATTCTCTGGCCGGTGAGATTGACAGGATTCCGCAAGCGGTCCTGGCGCGCGAAGACGCCATGCGCCTGGCGCGGACCATTGCCGCCTACCCGGGAAAAGTGCGCGCGCACTTGGATATGCCCAACAAAATCGGCGGCCCCATCGAGCAGCAAAACGTCGTGGGCGAAATCCGCGGCTACGAAAAGCCGGACGAAACGGTCATTTTGGGCGCGCATCTGGATTCCTGGGAACTCGGTACCGGCGCGCTCGATAACGGTTGCAACTCGGCATTGGTGATTGAAGCAGCGCGTGCGATCAAAGCGACCGGCCTTTTGCCTCGCCGCACCATCCGCTTCGTGCTCTTCAGCGGCGAAGAACAGGGCACCATCGGTTCCTACGAATACGTCAAAGCGCACCGCGCCGAGATCGACAAGATCCGCGCCATGATTAACTTCGACAACGGTATCGGCCGCGTCACAGGATATTCACTTGGTGGCCGCCGCGACATCGAGGCAGGCGTCCGCGGCGTCCTGAAGCCGCTCGAATCCTGGGGAGTGAACAACCACACGTATGACGCTTCGTTCGGCTCGGACAATTTCGATTTTCTCCTCGAAGGCGTGCCCACACTCGACGCCACCCAGGAAGAGGCCAACTACCTGCCGAATTATCACGCCGCTTCGGACACCCTGGACAAAGTAGATATGCGCGAATTAAAGCTGCACACGGTCATCGCGGCGCTCACGGCTTGGGGCATTGCGGACCGGGCTGAGCCGCTGGGCAAGCGCCTCTCCCGCGCCGAATTAGATGTTCTCGTGAAAGAAACCGGTCTCGACCAGCAGTTGAAGGCGCTCGGCTACTGGGATGCCTGGCAATCCGGCGCCCGCGGCCGCAAGCCATGAGACGTAAAATCGAGCCCCGCTACCCTACTACCTAAAAAGCTTCTCTTAGCAGGCATCTGCTATTCCAGAAGGACCTTCCCGGTATACTGGAACCGTGACCACGGCTGCATTTGAATCCGGTACGCGCAAGCGTCAAGCGATCCTAGCAGTCGACTACGGCCGCGCGCGAATGGGACTGGCGATCGCCGATGGCGAGACGCGCATGGCGCAGCCGCTGAGCACCATGGAGCGCATCAACCGCAACGAAGACCTGCGCCGACTCCGCGAATTGGTGCGTGAGCACAGCGTGAAGCAAATCGTCGTGGGTCTGCCGCTGCGGCTGGACGGCACCCGCGGCGAAATGGCCGAGGAAGCGGAACGATTTGCGCAACGCATCCGGAAGCAAATCGGCGTGCCGGTGGAAATGGCGGACGAGCGGTTGACAAGTTGGGAAGCCGAGCGCCTGCTGGAGGAGATGCAAGGCCGATTCATCCACGACGAGAAGCTCGCCAGTGGCAGGAAGCGAAAAAAGACGCAAGAAAAGATGACCGTGGACGCCGTAGCAGCTGCCGTAATCTTGACCGAGTATTTGCAAAGGCCTGCGATGGCTGTCGATAAGTCAGAGAACAAGTGATTTCGTGAGGCTGAATTGAGGTTCGTACTCGCTCTATTGTTGTTGATCGTCCTGATCGCCGGAGGCGCCGCGGCGTGGATGTGGTACGGCATCGCCAAACCCTACCAGGACTTCGCGCCAGGCGGCGTTTTCGTCGATGTACCACATGGAGCTTCGCAGCGCCATGTGGCGTATCTGCTGAAAACAAACGGTGTCGTGCGCAGCGCCATGGGGTTTGAGCTTTATGCCCGCCGGCATCCGAAGCGCACGCTGCAAGCGGGCGAATATTTTTTTGATCATGCCATGACCGGCCGCGAGGTCTTCTGGAAACTCGCCAACGGCCAGGTCTACCAGCAGCCCTTTACGGTGCGCGAAGGCGAAACCATGTTTGATATCGCGCACGAACTCGAAGCGGGCAAGTTCATGCCTGCAGGCGACTTTGTGTTTGCCGCAAGTGATCCGGCTTTGATTCGCGATTTTGCACCGGATGCGAAGACGCTTGAAGGGTTCCTCTTCCCTGCAACCTATGAACTCCCGAGGCACCCGGCGGCCAGCGAATTGACCGCGGAAATGGTGCACAAGTTTAAAGAGCAGTGGAAACGAATCGCGCCATCTCCTGCAGGAAGTCAAACGGCGAATGAAGCCAACCACCGGGACGTAGACAGGATCGTAACGCTGGCATCGCTGGTTGAGCGGGAAACACCGAAGCCCGAAGAGCGCCCGCTGGTGGCAGGCGCTTTTGAAAACCGCTTGCGCAAGGGGATGCGGCTGCAATGTGACCCCACGGTGATTTACGGAATGGAGCGGCTCGGAAAATACAATGGGGCG
>Ga0207061_1157_pt1 | contig 16079 bp, 14 predicted proteins | sample Alteio_BWMinCont_31_FD_153275 | JGI IMG/M metagenome (GOLD analysis project Ga0207061, IMG submission 153275) | Enriched cells from forest soil in Barre Woods Harvard Forest LTER site, Petersham, Massachusetts, United States -... | ecosystem: Environmental > Terrestrial > Soil > Temperate forest >... | reverse complement strand
ACGTGTCGAGCTCTTGATGAAGGGATCAACGTTCCAGACGCCTCGCTGGGACTGGTGGTAGCATCAACCTCCAGCACACGCCAGCGTATACAGCGACTGGGCCGTGTTCTTCGTCCCGCTCCAGGAAAGAAGAAGGCAGCAATTTATACGGTCTACGCAACAGCGCCTGAAGCCGAAAGATTGCGGCGGGAAGAAGAGGGTCTCGAGGGTGCCAGCTCCGTTGCGTGGCAAAAATTGAGTAGGGACAGCTGACCGTGGCGCGTATCTTATTTAAGGAGCGTTGGTTTAACTCAGTCAGGTCAAACAGCTGGAATGAGACCGACTTTGAGAACTTAGTCATTTCCCAGGCCGGGGACCTGTTCCCTGGATGGATGTCTGTCAAGTTCAAAGCAGATGTGGTTGGGCATGATGGAGTAACCAAACGACCGGATCTCGCGTTAATTGACCCTCAGTACAGGAAATGGTGCGTGGTTGAGGTTGAACTCGCTCACCACGACTTGCATGGTCATGTGTTGCCTCAAATTGAGGTCTTCTGTAGTGGATCCTACGGCGAGGTGCATGCCCAGCATTTGAAAAGACAGGACGACGGCTTAGACCTTCGCCGTATGACCCAGATGATGCACGGTTTGACGCCCGAAGTATTGGTCGTGGTTGATAGGCCCGACACTAACTGGAAGAAACCCCTGAGTCAGGCCGGGGCGCTCCTTGGAATCATCGAGCCGTTTCGTGGCCCCAACGATGAGATTCTGTTCCGGATTAACGGCGACGAAGTGGAACTGCCTGGACAAATTCTGACGCGATGCAACAGGTATTCGCGCAGATTCTGGAGGGTGCATTCGCCCGCGACTTTGCCACCTTCAACCCGAGACGACGGATGTCTGGAGATTGAAGTCGCAGGGCTTCCAGTGCTCTGGAACCGAGTGAATCTTGCCAACTCAGTGATGCTGACTGCCGTAGGGCATGGAGATGCGATGGATGGGATGAGCCTTGCCGACATCGTGTCGGAAGATGATGGGACCCTGCGGTTCATAACGGTAGCGAAGGAGAGGTGATGGAAAACCAAAGCATGAAACTTGAACTCGGACTCGATGTTATCCGCTCGTACAAACGGATGGCCTATGAGCCATGGACTGCGCTGGGCGAGTTTGTGGACAACTCGACTCAGTCCTACTTCAACAACCAGGAGGCTCTGGACAAGGCTTTTGCTGGAGAGGGCGATAAGCTCACAGTCAGGATAGTCTTCGAGAAGGACGGAGCAGGTGTTCTTCGCATCTCCGACAATGCCATGGGCATGAATCGAGCCGAACTTGAACATGCGATGCATGTTGGCTTACCTCCGGCAAACCGAAAAGGACGATCAAGGTATGGCCTGGGGATGAAGCAAGCCGCATGCTGGTTCGGCAACAAATGGACGATCATTACAAAGAAGCTTGGTGAAACCAGCGAGTACACGGTGTCTCTCGACGTTGATAAAGCCGCCGAAGGAGATGGCGACCTTCACGAAAAGGTGTCGACAGGCCATTCGCCTGATGAGCATTACACACGCATCGAAATCACAGACCTCAACCAACGATTACATGGTCGGACGCTGGGCAAGGTCCGACAGTACCTGACTGGTATGTATAGTTTAGACATTGACAGTGGACGGCTGATTCTCCAATGGCAGAACTCGCCACTTACCGTGGAAAACAACTGGGATTTCTTGAGCAACTCCCTGGGTGAAAAGTACCAGAGAGATTTCGAGTTCAAGGTTGACAGCAAGAAAGCGTGGGGGTGGGTCGGCGTACTCGCCTCAGGTGCTCGCTCGAAAGCAGGTTTTGCGATTGCTCACAACGGACGCTTTATTCGCGTCTGGCCCAATGCATGGCGACCGGAAGACCTATTCGGCTCCGCTGAGGGTTCCAACGACTTGGTGAACCAGCGTCTCTTAGGCGTAATTCATCTGGATGACTTTGAGGTCAGCCACACGAAGGACGCTATCCATTGGGAGGGCGACGAAGAGGACTCTGTGCAAGAAAGTCTGAAGAGCATCTGCGCGGATTACCGAGAGGTGGCAAAGGAAAATCGGAAGAGAAGAACTCACAATGAGGCCGCTATCCAAATGGCGGCGAAGGTGCTGGAGGCAGAACTTAAGTCTGCGATTCTTGTTGATCAGATTGCCGCTCCCACTCCTGAGCCAAAGGTGATTTTGCTCGATGAACAGGCACTCGTGGAAGAAACGGATATCTCAGCCAGTGACTTCAGTACGCAATTTGTCTATTCGGGTAGCACGGTACGGGTTATAGGAAAGCTGGATAGTACAAAGAGTCAAAACGACCCGTACTTAATGCTCGAAACAACGCACGACGACCGTATTGTTGTAATCATCAACATGAACCACCCTCAGGTGGGAACCATTGAGGAAAATGGTTTGGCCAACTACTTCCGTTACTGCACCTATGACGCGATTGCGGAGTGGCGAGCCCGCCGAATGCATACGATCGAGCCCAGTACAATCCGCAAGCTCAAGGATGACTATCTCCGGGTTCAGTTCGAACTGAATATGGACTAGACGGATGGAATTCCGGGAATCTAATGGCATGCCATGACAGAATGCGTTTCTAGCCGAGAGAGGTTGTGTGGTGCGTGAAAGAGTAGCGAAATCCCAGTTCCGTAGCGAAAATACTGCGGTTGCTGCCTTTTCTCTCTATCGGATGCGGGATGTTCCAGTAGCTAAGATTCGCCCGGAGGAGGGGCTGGATCGGAAGCGTGACCGCGAGGGTCACAAGGAACTTCAGCGGTCCATCCAACAGTTTGGAGTCCTTACCCCCATCACAGTTCGCCCCGCCCCAGATGATTCCGGGGAGTACCTGCTCATCAAGGGCCAGGGGCGAACTTTGGCGTGCAGCCTCTTGGGGCTTAAGACCATCCCAGCAATCATCGTCGACGACGCCTATGCCGAATCCGAGAAGGTTCAACAATTTTTGGTAGAGAACGTCGCTCGCCTCAAGATGCGACCGATCGACCGGGCTCTTCTCATCACCCATGCTCGTCAGCGGGGCGAGGAGACCTCAGAAGTGGCAAAGCGTTTCGGAGTCTCTGCTGCAACCGTGCGACGCCTTCAGGCTCAACTCGATGGCGCCAGCGCAAAGGAAGTAGCAGCGCTTCGCTCAGGTGATGTGAATCTCACTAAACATGCAGTGATTGCTCGCTGGGTGACATCCGGCGAAAGGTCTGAAGCGATAGCGCTGTTTACGGAGCACTCCATCAAGACCAATGATATGATTACGCTTTTCGAAGCACTGGGCTGGGACGGGCTCAATAATCTCGGTCCTCAGCACAAGGCCGCTCGACTTCGATTCCTCCGTTGGGTGTGCGCCGAGCTTTCTGGCCCAACGCGAGGCACGGTGAAGGAACGGCTGAACGCACTTGCGGTGAATATTCCCTTGAGCCTCGAAGTTCAGCGGCCGGCAAAGGTGGCTAGATGAAATTAGTCGAGGTGGTGCCCGAGGATCTCACTATCAGCAATGACCTGACCCGAACAGGCAGCGCGAAAGCCTTTTCTGAGCGTCTGCAAGCGTCAATTGAGGAAATTGGGTTGGCTGAACCAATTAAAGTGGCGCCACTACCCAAGGGCGGCTATCTGGTGATTGACGGCGGTCTGCGTCTCCAGGCCATTCGAGCGCTTCGCAAGGCCGATCCAACGCGCTTCAGGACGATTCCCGCTTACCTATACGACTACGAGCAGCGTTTCGAAATCCGCTATCAGTCGGACATCTACCAAGACCTGTTGCCAAGTCAGCTTGCGCAACTCGTTGAGCACTTACACGAAGCCGAGCACGTCAAGAAGGTCGACATTGCACGCTACATCGGCGTGTCCCCAGCCACACTCCGTAACTACACCGGCCTTGCACGACTGATGCAGCGTGGTGGTTTGTTCGCACAGGTGGTGAGTTTGATGGATACAGAGGTTTTCCCTTCATCCAACCCTTTCGCATGGCTCCGGTTGTCGGCAAAGGGCATCCGCAAAGTCTTCGAGGTCTTTACCAGCAAGAGTGAGTCGGCAGAGATCTGGATAGAAGCAAGTTTGCATCGCGTAAAGCAGGGCCGAACCGTCCGTTATCCCGCCGATGTTGTTGAGTCTGTCACTGGCAACCTTCCCGACGACTGCTATCAGAGCAGCGGTGAGGAGCGGTCAGTCAAGAAAGTTCTCGGCCTTCAGCGCACCAAGCGGATGAAGAAGAGGGCCATCGACTTCGCCCCAGCGCGCAAACACCTCAAGGTGGTGTCTTCGCGATCCAAAGACCCAGTGCTCCAGAGAGCTGCGAAATCACTTACGGAGTACCTAAAGTGAATGCCGTCAGCTGGGCTCAGGACGCATTCTTCGACGGCCCTGAGGTTGATTCACTTGATGGAGGCACGACGTCCTCTGGGCCGCTGTGGCACGCCATCAGTCCTCGATGGGGCCACTCCATGCACAGCATGTGCAGCTACCACGGCATGTTTCCAGCTCGTCTGGCCAACTACTTCGTGCAGAAGTACTCGAAGGTAGGTGACGTGGTTCTCGACCCATTCAGTGGTCGAGGCACTACGGCACTTCAGGCTCGGATGAGCGGTCGCCGGATCATCGGGAATGACCTGAGTCCGCTCGCCTACGTGCTCACGCGTGCCAAAGCCAACCCACCTTCCTGGCTGTCGGTGTTGAAAGCTGTTGACGACCTCGAACTAGCATTCAATCGGGGCAAGCGCAAGGTCAGAGACGTCTCAGCAGATATCAAGATGCTATTCCACGAGCGCACGCTTACCCAGTTAGTTTTCATCAAGGAGCGCCTGCTGAGCAGGCCTATTGCCGAGTGGTCATCAGAAATGTTCATGATTGTTGGCTCGCTGGCGGGCATCATGCACGGCGCCTGGAGGATGGACGGTACCAGCCTGTATTTGAGCATCAGCATGCCGAACACGTTCAGCATGTCGCCGACGTACGTCCGGAAGTTTATTGCTGAGCACAGCCTTGAGAAGCTGCCACAGGACGTCTTCGAGCGACTGCGTGATAAGCTTGCACGGCTCTACCTCGATGACATAGCTGGCACTGCAGGCGATGTCTTTCAGGAAGATGCCACCACGCTCATGGGCAAGGGACCATTGAAGCCCGGGACTGTCGATCTCGTGGTCACATCGCCACCATACCTGCAGGTCATGAATTATGGCACTGCAAACTGGATTCGGCTCTGGCTTCTTGGTCTCGACGAGGTTAGTCGGGAACAGGGTGAGGGTCGCAAGAATCTCGATGCTAAACTCGACCACAAACACCGCTATGTGGGATTTAAGGACTTCATGCTCCGAACCTTCAAAGGAATAGAACGAGTGCTTAAGAAGGACGGTGTCGCCGTAGTGGTGATTGGAGACGTTGCCAATCCGGGCGACACGGAAGCTCTGGCACTGGCAGGCACGGTTTGGGACGACCTCCAAGGGCAAACGGACCTCCAATGCATAGAACTCATCGAGGACTACCTAAACTCAGAGAACAAGGTGAGTCGAATCTGGGGCGAAACCAAGGGCGGGGCGACCAATCGCGATTGCGCACTCGTACTCAAACGCAAGGGTGGCAGGCCTTTCATCGCAGAAGGCGAAATTTCTTGGGAAGAGCCTTATAAGGACGCTGGGCCCGACGCTGCACATAGTCGACTTCGTGAAATGCGCGAGGCGTCCTGACTATCCGGCGCGGAATCGTTCGGCAACTTGAGCACCTAGTCAACGGGCTGCAGATGCTTTTCGCGTGACTCTCCGCCAGCCCGCCCCTAACCCCCCGTGCCGAGGGATACTTAAATGCCAAGGCCGCCGAGTAGCTCAGGCGTTGACTGACGTGAGGTTCGAAATGCCATTCATGTTTTCCAATAACAGCAGAGAGCAACGTAAACTGGATTCTAAGGCTCGGCGGGCAGCCACCCGCGCTGGTTACTCAATCGTTAAGAGCAAAGTGAGGCCAGGAGGTTACCGACTGCTTGATCCTCAGCGCCATATGATTATCGCGGGAGACCAATTTGATCTTTCGGCTGGAGACGTGCTGAGGCTCATCGCATCTCTAGGCGACTATCGTAAGCGGCCGGGGGGCAGGATTCTGAAGCCGCCAGCGTAAGAGCGTCGGTGGCGCGGCGATGAGCGGAACTCCACTACGTCCGGACTAATCTCCGGAGTCACGTCGGTACCTTCTGAACTGGATAGAACACGGCGGCGAATGCGGTTACAATCGCCAATGTGGGGCACACGAAGAGAGGGGCCGAATCCGCGTGAGCCGGTTAGCAGACGACGCTCGAGACAGATACGAGCATGTGGTAGAACGAATCCACACCAACCATGCACGCGTGTTTTCACATGCGCCCCCAGATAAGCCATCTCTGGTTGAGGTTGATCATGACATATGCACCAAAGTTAGCTCGATTATTGCCAAGAGAAAAATCCCCTTGGATCGCGAGGAAATCTCACTGGCGGGCATACCATCATCGCTGGTGGGCAATTTCTTCCTTTTTTTGGTTGCCATATGTCATCAGACATCGCCCATCGGAGCCAGGCGGCTGGAAGGACGGGTCAATGGAAAGGTTCTATTTGGCTGGGATTACCTCTTAGCGAAATTCGAGCAACGCGCGCAGGCGGACATTTCACTACTAGAACCGAGGCGATGGACCGAAGTAACGGGTGACTTGGTCTCGGAGATCTTTGCCGACGACGAACTGGGAAACTTGCTTACCAAAAACGACGAGAGAGCGGGGCTTATTCGAAATTTAGGTGTTGGGCTACAACAGCGAGACTGGTACAGCGCTGACGATATCTATGACTATTGTGAGGGCAGGGTTGGGAGCGGGCACCCGAACTTGCTTGAGACCCTACACGAGTTTCAAGCATATCGAGACCCCGTCTTCAAGAAGACACTTTTCTTCTTGGCCCTAATGCGCAACTCTGGGAGTTGGCAATTCCCCGACTATCATCTGATGGGGGCGCCGGTAGACTACCACGAAGTACGGGGGCATCTTCGGATCGGAACGGTCCGCGTTCAAAACGCGTCGCTATTGCAGAAAATCCGCGATGGCGACCTTGTCACGAGCGAGGAAGACATCGCGATTCGACGGGCTGTCTATGAGGCAATCTTAACAATCTCTGATTTGTCAGGGTTAGGTGATCCCAGTCGCTTGCACTATTACTTTTGGAACATATTTCGCGCCGTTTGCCTCCGTGAGAATCCGCTATGCGTAGCTACGTCCCAGCCGGCCCTCTTACCTCCGCGATACCAGGTGCCAGCGGCCGCTGATGGGGACATCCTGTGCCCGTTTGAGGCCGTCTGTACGAGCGCCCATCAGCGAAACCCGATCATTGAGCATGCCTGCATAACCGATTTCTACTGAAAGAACATGCCTTTTCGCGGCGTTGAGGGACCAACTCCATGAGCAATTTAGAAGTTCGATTTGCGTTCGTCGAAATGCTATTCGCACTGGCTATCGCCGAAGTGGCAGTAGCGTTTTCTCACTTGGTGTCGATAGATCGCGCTCTCTTTCTAAAAATACCTGCCATTGCACATTTATTGCTTGCCACCCTGCTCATAGCCGCTAGCTGGCTTGGGTGGAGCACGTCTCGGTGGCGATCAACTAGTAGGTCGGATCTCGCGAGTCCCTTCACGTGGGATTTCATAGGACTTCTCTTGGACGTGCTACTAGTGGTTATTTATTTTATATTAGTGCGGCTTGCCGACGTATCGGAGGCGGTGCCTTACGACTTGCTGCCGCCGTCCGCGGCTCCAGAGGCGCTGTGGATCGCAAGGATTTTTGGGATCTACGCGGTTTGGGATCTTGTATCGGACGTAATCAAAGAGCCTGCCATTGGATGGCGGGTACGCTCATGGTTCAGAGTGGACGCGCTAAAGATATCGCTCGCATGCATGGCATGCTCGTTGCTTTGCACCTTGCTGGCTTCGACCGTGTACCTAAGAGCCGAAAAATTCGGCACTTTGAGTCCCGGTTGGCTATATGGACACAACGATCAAGGTGTGATGCACATTGTCTGGCTGGACTGCGCACTTGCTTGCGTCGTGTTGCTGTTTAGAGCGCTTAAAAACTCGGGTGAGGCGTTAATATGGCGCCATGTGACGTCGATACATCGTTTTGAGGCGTTCAAGATTGAGCGTAAAGTCGATTATCACGAAGACCGGTGGGCGGCTTTGCTTTCGCTCGGCTACATGCTTTTTTTAGTGTTAGGCTGGTAAAAACCGGCTCGTGCGCTTATGCAGGGTGCGGACAAGTAAGATGTCACGATCTCGGACCAATCCGACGTCATTGCCGCGATGCCGTCTTGGACGTCCAAGCCTACCCTCGAGCGCAAGGGCGGCACGCAGTATGCGGATCACCTTTAGCGAGTCAGCGTTGTGTACTCCGATCGGGCGGACGCTTGGACACTTACCGATAAACAGCGGAGCAAATCGCTATGGTAAAAAACAATATCCTTTTCCACTCAGGGTCTTCGAACATTATCGCGAGCCTTTCACGGCCTCCAGGCCGACCACACTCCCGCGGCCATCACGGGGTGCCTGGAACTAGAGTGATCGTTTCCCGTATATACGAGCTAGGAACAACGACTGCCACGTCCAGAGGACTATCCTTGTACTCAGGCAGCGACGAACTCAGTTGTTGGCTAACCAAGCCAATGACGCCTTGATCGACCGCGCCGAGATTCATTGTCCCGCCATGAATTCGGTTTGTAAAAGAAAAATAGACAGGTCCACCGCTGTTGCCGGGGAAAATATGGAAGGTAAACATGTACTGTTTGACTGTCTTAGAAGGCGTTATCGGGTATGAGGCAAGTGTGCCGGTTCTCAATACGGGAAAGCCATTGAAATCGATGCGAAGTGGAAATCCGAGACAAAACAATTCATCCCCGGGGTGAACTTCGACGCGTTCTAACGCGGCGTCATCGGCGAGATATTGAATTGGTAGAAACTTAAGATTGAGCTCGGTTGGAAGGAAGGCATGCATTGCTGCGACATCTGCATTTGGATGCGTGACAAATAGCTTCACCCCGTTGCGGCGTATTGCTACTGGATAGGGAAGGGTTTTGAATCCATTGGCTTCTTTCTTTCGAAGCAGCAACATCGCATCGTCTCCAGATATTTCATCTAGAACGTGCGCTGCAGTTATTAAAATGTAGTCGCCTCGGAGAGGGTCGTCCTTGCCAGGTCTTATCATAATGAAAGCAGTTCCGGTCGTCGTCTTCCCCGGCTGTATTGCACTGGGGCCGCCGATTTCGAAAGTACTGTTCATCAAGATGGTATTTAACTCTACTTCAGATGCCGCTCTACAATGAGGGGCAAACACCATTAGAAGGCATGGTGTCTGAACAATAAATGTGGTTCGAAGTTTCATTCATCTCTTCCGTTAGCTGTCGCGGCCTACCTTGTTCTAGCGTCTCATGAGTTATGGGCCGCCAGGCGGCACCTCGCACAGATATCCGACGCTAGGCTTGTTCACGCAACTCTCTTGACGTGGGCAAGCGGTGCAGACTCCGGCGCAGCCATTAGAATTCCCGCAAATCTTGCCAGCGCAATTGGGAGTGCATCGTAGTTGGCACGCCCCACCCGCCCAAAGGTAGCCGGTCGGACAGCTCCAAGTGAACGTTGCAGGCGCCGAGGGATTTCCATTGACGACAACTTCCAGGGAGTATGTGTTCGGCGGTGTATTGGGGAGCACATCGAAGTAAGTCGTCCCGGGCGAATGAGGGGTGAGCCCGTTAGCACTGGTCCAATCATGCGTGCGGGTGTAGAAAATGTGCCCGACAGAGTCGCGCAGGCGCACGAGCGGATAGTTACTGGCCATTTGCGCGTCGTCGCCGTAGGCCGCGCCTTCGGAGATTCCCGTAAAGCCGGTACCGGTGACGTAAAAGGTATTCCCGGAACGCGTAACCCGGGTGATGGCCCAACCCGGCGCGGGTCCGGTCGCCGCACCCGGATCGATCGTCGGTTGTCCCAGGGTGAGGGGTGGACCATTCGGAGAGTAGTAGATGTAGAGATGCGCTTGGTTGCAAAGACTGGGCATGAGTACGCCGCCGTCCGGCAGCACCAGCATGGTGTTGAAGTAAGCCGTGGGAGTATTCCCTCCCGAAACGCCGCAGTCCGCCCAAGGGTTTTGGTTACCGCCCGGTGGAGCGGCCACTTCGGTGAAGGCGCCAGCCTGCCCGACCTGGGTATAATCGTACTCGAAGAAAAATACCGGCGATGGGAAAACATCATCCGGAGTTGCCGCAAAATTGAGCGCGAGCAAGATCTTGCCGTTGGGCATCATTGCCCCGGGCTTGTCGTCGGCAGCGAGCGTGGCGCCCTGAGTCGCGGGTCCGTTCACGGGAAGTGGATACGATTGCCATGTGCCAGCCACTGGTCCGGACCCTGGGGAGCCGGGAGTTCCGGGGGTATACGTAGCGTAGAGCGAGTCGCCACCAAAGAACACGGCCGTGCCCAGGGTATCGGGGAGTAAAAAAGCGGGTCCTTCCTCTCCGTGACCGCTCCAACCAAACTCGGTATTGAAGAGGGTGAATTGCGGCAGCATTTCATCGTTGAACCAATACGGTGTTGGGGAAGGGATGAATCGCTCCGAACTTTCAGTAATCGTGGTCGTTGCCGAATACGGTGGATCCGCGGAGGTGGAATAGGGAGGATCGGCAGTGAGAACGCTGCTATCTCTGAGTTTTACCCAACTGGTCTCCTGTTCGCTGCAGGTATAGATATCGCCATGCGTGTTGGCGAGGGTGGCGGCGAGTGACCATTTGCCCGTGGCGACAGCGGGATCATAGAGTAGGGTGTCTCCACAGTTCTTCGGCGAGACAGGGGCCATTAACACGCGGCCATCATCAAGAAGTACGGAGGTCATATCAATGAAAGCTTGTGCGGTGAAGAACGTCCAATAGCCGCCGGTACTCCCAAGCGAGGTGGATGGTGCGCCGGGATTGATCAAGTTGGTCGGCGGTGTCGCCGCACTCCACGGAGAAATCGAATTGTTCGGATCATAAATCTCCGTAGCTACCCCATTGCCGACCTGATTGGACACCACGGAACACGTCGGTGTGGCAGTGATGTACCCGGTCCCGGGAAGCTCTCCGCCGGCGACAAAGACGCGACCATCGTGAAGGACTTGGGAAGCAAACTGCCCATGCGGGCACAGCGAATTCGGCAGCGTCGACCAGGTGCCGTTGACGTAATTGCCAAATGCATCGGGGGTCAGCAAATACCAGGCCGAGCCGCTGGTAGATGCCATGACCGTGCCGTCGGACAGCAAGATCAGCGGGCTTACGCCGGCACCCGGTTGATTCGCGAGGGGTTTCCACTGTTGGGATTGCGGCGCTTCGGTGGTGGCGCAGTAAATCTCAACATTTGTGATCTTCGGCGTCGTCGAAGTGAATATGGCATCTGAATTCGAGAGCTGGCAGCTTGCAGCGGCGTTAGGTATGTTCGGATACGGCGGCGGAATGAGCGAAAGAGTGTTGGAGGTGCCGGATGTTGCGAATCGAAAAACTCCATTGGCGCTAATCGGAGGCAGTACAGTAGTGGATCCTTGCGAAACATTGTTTCCAAGGTTCGCGGTGACATAGTTGGCCATATAGATGGGACCGATGCTTGGGGTCCACCCAGAAACAGTGCCGCTGATGTAGAGCGGATAACAAATAACCTGGATATTGATGGTCGAGTAATTGGTCCCTTGGGAGTTCGGGAGGACGGTGCAATTCTCCCCGGGTCCCTGGGCGTTAATCTGATACACGGCATTGGTTGTCGTAAACGAAAACGCAGTAGTGGAGGCACCGGGATTGGGTGGAACGAGTGCCGCTTGAGCGCCGTTGTTGAAAATGGCGACAGGAGAGTTGTAACTGGTCAGTGTCCCGTTGATGGTGTACGAGCAACCGGCAAGAGCTATTGCGCCGCACCAACACAGCTGCCCGACCGCTCGTGCAAGCTTCGTGGCGTAGCCAAACGGCGCGTTGTGCATTGGGGCGTCCCTGCGTGAGCCGAACCAGCCTGAGTTTCCCGACTCGGTTGCGTCAGGTCAAGGCTGCTCTGTCATGCCACTTCGCGATGGGCAATGTTTTGTGGTCCATGCTGAGCAGGGAGGCGACGCAAGCCGAATATCTGCAAGAACTCGCTAGAAACTGCACGAGGCAGCGCGCCTTTCGCTGCTGCATAGTGTGAGGGCATGGACGAGCAGCCAGCTGACCCCAGCACCGACAATAAGCCCCAACATGATCCACAGCACTGGCGACATCTCACTCCCCACACCCGATTGCTTCTAAGTTATCTGGACCATGACAGTCCATCCCGGCACCAATTATCCGCCGGTGCCGATGGCAGTCCAGCGATTTGACGGCGACTTGCTGTTCGACGCGAAGGACACGCGCTCATACAGCGTGGAGCAAAGCAATTCTGTCACCGGGCCAGAGATCCTGTTTCCCAAAGTAATCATGGACTTTCGTAAATTGCGCTCGCCAGGAGTGACAGATTTGCCGTGACGCAGCGGAGAATAAAGTTGTCACTTACAGGCTGGCGAGAGTAAAAGCGTCACTTGTTGCCGGTGAGTCTGGTGGGGCAAGGAAATGCTGCACTACGAACGAGCTGTCGAAACCAAACGACCTGCGGGTTCCCGACGCATTGAGATATTCAGCCCGAAGATCAAGCGCCGGTTGACGCTGTTCTCCCGTGACGCCCACGACGCCTGGTTGTTACTCGAAGCCGACCCGACGGTACGGGCGTTTTGCGAGCGGCCAGCGTACTTCGACGGTGGAGCGGGTAGGGTGCTCGATTTCTGGGTTGAGCAGGGAAATCGTGAAAAGTTTGTCGTTCTCTGCAGAGAGGATTCGGACGCCAAGTCACTGCCGCCGAGCGTCCACGGCGTCAAACTGCACGTCCTGCGACGCCCAGACATGATTGCCTTCGCGCGGCGTATCGAGAATTGGGCGCAGATCGTTCCGTACCGGACGAGTTTCATGCGGCACGCGGATCGGCGTCTGCAGAACGATCTGTTTGCGCGCTTGGAGAAGCCGCACCGTCTCGAGCGAATCGAGGCCGCATTCCATCCCGTCGATGTCAGCGTTGTGCGCGCCGCATTGTTTGATCTGCTTGCCGACGGCCGGGTGAGCGCGCCCGACATCGATTTCGCGCCGCTCGGATTGGACACCGTATTCCGGCGAGCTGCCCCGTGAAGCGGCCCCCGCCGGAACTCCTCGACATTTCCCGTTGGCCCAGCGTAGACGTCAATGCGCTCGGGGAGAAGGCGAGGCTTCGATACCAACAGCGCGCGGCAGCCGTGGAGCACTACGCCGCCGGCGCACCGCTCGGGGAGGTCGAATCCAAGACGGAAATCCATCGGCGGGTTTTATATCGCATGATCGAGCGCGCGCTGCAAGCGCATCCCGATGGGCGGCCGTGGGGATTTCGAGCCTTGGTTCCCGGATCGCATACCAAGGCGTACCAACGGCGCAAGGCGAGCAAGAGCGCGGGAACGGGGCTTGCAGGCGCGTTCAGCCAATTGTTCGAGGGACAGCCGAAGCTCGAGGCACTTATCCGTCAATTGATTACGAGCCACGATGTTCGGCTGGTACAAAAGGGTGAGCACGTATACCTCAAAAATCTGCACAATGCCCACAACCGCTTTACGGCGGCCTGCCGGTCACTCGGGATGACGGGCAGCGATTATCCGCTGAACCAGGAACAGCAGGGGCTGCGGAGCCTGGGCGCAGCGCTACGCCAGCGCATGATGCAGGAATTCAAAGAGGCCCATCGGTCCGCGGGCGGTGAGCGGGTCAAGCCCGCAGCGGCGCTGGCAGAAAGGCCGACCGCGCCCGTCCGAGATCCCTTCGACACGGTCGAGTTCGATGCCCATCGCTTGGACGTGCGCCTGAAAATCCTCGACCAAGACCCTTATGGTGAGGAGCAGATCCTCGAGATCGAGCGGGTCTGGCTGCTCGCACTGATCGATGTCGGTACCCGGGCAATCCTGGGCTACACCCTGTGTCTACGACGGGAATACAGCCGATATGACGTCATTCGCACCTTCGAGACCGCCTTGGCGCCGGCATCGATGCCGACTCTTACGATCCCCGGGTTCGCCCCGATCGAGTCGGGTGGCTTTATCTCGGTCGCGCTACCGGAAACCGCCCACGCGTGCTGGCGGCGCATCCGTTTTGATCATGCCCGCGCGCATCTCGCCGCGGACAGCCTCCAAGTCGCTTGCGAGCTCTTGGGTTGCACCGTCGAGGTGGGGCCTGCCTATCAGCCCGACGCGCGCGCATTCATCGAGCGTTTCTTCGGCACGGTCGCGACGCGCTTCAGCCATCGCTTGCCCGGTACGACGGGGTCCGGGCCGGACGACATCTTACGAATACTGAAGGATCCGCAAGGCGATCTGCGACTGGTGGTGTCTCTACAGGAACTACGGGAACTGCTTGCCGTGTGGGTCTGGAATTACAACGGCACGCCGCATGGTGGTTTGGGCAGCGCGCGTACACCGCTTGAGGCCATGACTGCGGCCATCCGGGGGCGTCGAACTCTACTCCGGCATTTACCCTTGAGCTTAAGGAGTAATATCTGCCTCCTGCAAAATGTTCATCCGGCGCGGGTCCGCGGCAACATCAATCACGGTGAAAAGCCGCACATCAGCTTCTACCACGTGCGCTACACGAGTCATCGATTAGCGCGATCGCCGGAGCTCATCGGCAAGACCTTGCGGATATATTATTCCGCGGACGACATTCGCACGTTGCGCGCATTTCTCGCCGATGGCACCGAACTCGGCGAACTGAAGGCGGGCGGCATTTGGGCCACGACGCCGCATTCGCTCGATATGCGTCAACGAATCTTCCATGCCAAGCGATTGCGCCAATTGAGCTTTGGGGATCCCGGCGACCCCGTGGAGGCGTATTTGCAGTTCAAGCGCGGCAAGGCCAAGCGTTCGCGGCAGGCGGCGAGTGAGATCGCTCAAATCAAGGAGGCGATCGACACGGCCAAGCGCAAATCGCCCACCCAGGATGCGCCGAACGCGGAGGAGCGCCCCTTGCCGCTCGCAGCGGGCCCCGTCAAAGCGATCCGGCTGCGCATTCCATCGGGATTCGTATGAGACCATGCGAATAGGAGGAGCAGCCATGGCGCAAGCGCAACTCGAGCGACTCGAACACCCCCTTGTCCGGCGAAATTATCGCGTGGCGACCGCGGCGATCGAAGCCTTCGCGGATCTCGTTGAGCACTGTCTGCGCGTCCTGATTCCGGGCGCTCTGATATATGCGCGGCCCCGGATGGGGAAGACGCACGCGATCGACTATGTGTGCCTGCATCTCGCGCGGATTCGCCCGACGGTGCTCACGGTGCGCATGTCCTGCGAGCACCATCGCGTCGATTATGAGGGACCGTTCTTCAGCGCACTGCTTATCGCGGCCGGCGCGAGCGGCACGGTCTTGAAGCAGTCCATTACAGTGAAACGCCAGGACCTGTTGCGGCGGATGCTCGAGCGGCTTGCCGCCCGAAAAGGGCACATCGTGGTCCTTTTTTGTGACGAGGCCCAGCGCCTCTCGCAAAATTCCTATGAATGGCTGCGCGACGTGCATGATCAACTCGCCTATCACCGCATACGCCTGATCACGTCCTTTATCATACTCAATGACCAACGTGTCCAAACGCGGCGATACCCCCGCCATTAGAACATCGTAAAGCTATAAGGTGTGTCGGCGATGAATTTAGTATCTATCAGATCCCATTCCATTTCCAATTCGTCGAGACGCTTCTCGATGTAGTCGTGCACATCTTTCTTGGTTTCGCTCGGATAGATGCCGGCGACGAAGAAACTGCGTACCGCAGAGCCTTCATGGGACCGGCTTTGTGCGGTGAAAACCTTCTTCGCATCACGCAGCATATTCTCGATACACCGCATCCAGTCGGCATCCTGCTTTAGCTCCAAGTAGATCATGGAGTCCTTCGAGCAACCCTTTCTGCGAATTCCGAAATCGACGGCGATGCTGTCTTTTTCGACAGGCCGGCGCAGGTCAGTGAAGAATCGCTCCTCCATATTCCAGTCGCCGATGTCCTCATGCTC
>Ga0207061_1155_pt1 | contig 16143 bp, 9 predicted proteins | sample Alteio_BWMinCont_31_FD_153275 | JGI IMG/M metagenome (GOLD analysis project Ga0207061, IMG submission 153275) | Enriched cells from forest soil in Barre Woods Harvard Forest LTER site, Petersham, Massachusetts, United States -... | ecosystem: Environmental > Terrestrial > Soil > Temperate forest >... | reverse complement strand
AAGACAGCTTCGGTATGCGGAGCGGCGCGATGGCTCGCGCGCGTTCCGGCGGAGCGAAGCAGCAGTTGGTCGCGCAAAGGCCAGTATTTCTCGAGCGCTTCCTGTGCTTTGGAGCCGTAGGGAACGATGCGCTCCTTGTTGCCCTTGCCGCGGACGCGGAGAATGCGTTCCTTCTCTTCTATGTGGGCAAGGTTGAGGCCCGTAAGTTCGCTGACGCGCAGGCCGGCGGCATACAAAAGCTCCAGAAGAGCGCGGTCTCGGCGTAGCAGCAAGCCTTCGGAGTCGGGCGATGAGTCAGCCCTTCGGGTGCGCTCGCTGGCAGCATATCCCACCGGGGGCAGCGCTTGCTTTTTGGATGAAGAACGAATGCCGGCTAAGGCTGGTCCGGAACCGGCAAGTTGATTAAGGAAAACGCTCATCTCTTCCGCGGAGAGCACAGAGGGGATGCGTTTCGGCAGTTTCGGCGAGGGCACCAGGCGCGCCGGATTTTCCTTCAAATGTCCTTCGCGAACGCAGTACTTGAAAAACGACCGCAAGGCGGCGAGCTTGCGTGCGATGGAACTTTTCTGCAGGCCCTGATCGTGAAGATGCGCGATGAATTCGCGGATCATCGGGTGCTTGACATCCACGAGCGCCGGCGGTTGCGTGCCAGGCGGAGAAAGATAGAAAAGGAATTGGCCGAGATCTTTACCGTAATTTGAGATCGTGTGGGGCGAAGAATTCTTTACCGACCTGAGATATTGCAGGTATTTAGCGATCGCTTCTTTCATTCGCGGCAACAACTCCCTTGGAAAAACGTCCAGCTAGAGTATAGGCGCGCGCAAATCTGCCATAGGCAGAATCACGGCAAGTGTTGCTTTAGATGCAGGTGGGTTAGGACTTCGCTGCTACCGGAACGGGAGCTTCTTCGGGCTGCGGTGCCGGAGGAGCTTCGGGGGCGAGCTTTTCCCAGTCGCAACCTTCTTTCAGACAGGCGCGCACCGTGCCGATCTTGGTCTTCTTTTCGACGATAAACGGCGCGCCACACTTGGGGCACGGCTCAGCGATGGGCATGAACGGCGTGGTGAAATCGCAATCGGGGTAACGCGAGCAGCCATAGAAGATGCGCGGGCGCCCGCGGCCACCTTTTCCGGCGCTGCCGCGGCGCACAAATTCGCCTTCGTTGCATTTCGGGCATTTGATACCCATGGTGATCGGGCGCGTATACTTGCATTTCGGATAGCCGGAGCAGCCGATGAATTCGCCGAAGCGGCCGTGCTTCTTGATGAGGCCGTTACCGCAGAGCGTGCACTTTTCATCAAGAGGCTCATCGGGCTGGTGGGCAATGCGCGTGCCCTGGACCAGGCGGCGCGTGGTCTTGCAGTCGGGGTATCCCTTGCAGGCCAGGAAGGTGCCGAACATCCCGCGTTTGATGACCATTTCCTTGCCGCAATTGTCGCAATACTCGATTTTGGGTTCGCCGCCGGTATCTTCGGGAAGTTGCGGCGAGAGGTCCTGAATGAAATCGCATTCGGGATAGCGCGAGCACCCCAGGAAGAAGCCGTGGCGGCTGATACGTTCGAGCAATTCACCCTGGCCGCACTTCTCGCACTTTTTCCCGGTGGGTATGCCGGCCTTGTACGAAAGCATTTCGTCGTCGGCTTTGTCGAGGTCAATGACGAACTTTTCCCAGAATTCCTTGACAGCTTCGCGCCAGGGCAGCTTGCCTTCCTCGATTTCGTCGAGCTCTTCCTCGAGCCGGGCCGTGAACGTGACGTCGAAAATGTCCTCGAAACTTTTGACCAGCAGCACGCTGACGCGCTCGCCGAGCATGGTGGGCGAGAATCGTCCCTGGTCCTTGGTGACGTATTCGCGTTCGACAAGCGTCGAAATGATCGAAGCGTACGTCGAGGGACGCCCGATGCCGTCTTCTTCGAGTTCCTTCACCAGCGTGGCATCGTTAAATCGCGGCGGCGGCTCCGTGAAGTGCTGGTCGGGACGAATCTTGTCCAAGCGGAGAATCTGGCCTTCGGAAACCTGGGGAAGCGCCTTGCCTTCGCCTTCGTCATCTTTTTCTTCGTCCTCGCGGTCGGCAATCGACGCGGGCAGCTGATAAACGCGGAGATAGCCGTCGAATTTCTGCACGGAACCGGTCGCGCGAAACGTGTAGTCTCCGGCGGAGATGTCGATGGTGGTCTGATCAAAGATCGCAGGAAGCATTTGCGAGGCGACAAAGCGCTGCCAGATCAACTGGTAGAGCTTGAAGAGGTCTTCGTCGAGATACTTGCGGACGTCTTCGGGCGCGCGCATGGCGTCGGTCGGCCGCACCGCTTCGTGGGCTTCCTGCGCATCTTTCTTCGATTTGTAATAGTTGGGCTTTTCCGGGAGATAGTTCGAGCCGAAACGTTCGGGGATCAGCTCGCGAACCTGGATCAGCGCATCGTTGGAAACGTTCACGGAGTCGGTGCGCATGTAAGTGATGAGCGCGACCGAACCTTCGTCGCCCAGCTCCACGCCTTCGTAAAGCTTCTGCGCCAGCGACATAGTGCGCTTGGCGGTGTAGCGCAGCCGGTTGTACGCGGCCTGCTGCAATTTGGAAGTTGTAAACGGCGGCGGCGGATTGCGCTTCTTTTCTTTTTGCGCAACGCTGGCAACTTGCCACTTGGCTTTACTGACCGCGCCGACGATCTTGTCCGCCGTTGCCTGGTCTTTTACTTCGATGTCTTCGCCTTTGTGCTTGAAGAGCTTGGCTTCGAAGAGCGGCGGCTGTCCCGCATCCAGCATGGCGTGAATGGTCCAATATTCCTGCGGCACGAATGCGCGGATCAGCAATTCGCGCTCGACAATCAGACGCAGCGCCACGGTCTGCACGCGACCGGCAGAAAGCCCGCGGCGGACTTTGTTCCACAGAATCGGCGAAACCTTGTAACCCACGATGCGGTCGAGCACCCGTCGCGCTTGCTGTGCATCCACCAGATTGGTATCCACCTGCCGGGGATGATCGAAGGCCGCGCGGATGGCCTTGGGGGTAATCTCATTAAAGGTCACGCGAAAAATCTTTTTGGGGTCGATGGCGACAACTTCTTTTTTGGGTTCTTCTTCCTGCTTGACCGGTTCTTCAGGTTTCGCGGCCTTCTTCTTGAATCTCGAAACGCTCGGTTCCTGCTCGATGTACTTGGACGGCTTGGACAGCACCATGGCCAGATGCGCCGAAATGGCTTCTCCCTCGCGGTCCGGGTCGCCCGCCAGGTAGACGGCGTCGGCGGTGATCGCCGATTTGCGAAGATCGTTGATGACTTTGCCCTTGCCGGCGATGATTTGCAGCGTGGGTTCAAAGATCTTGTCGTCATCGATGGAAATCAGCTTCTCGGCCGGCTTTTCCTTTGCTTTCTTGCTTCCTTTCTTGGCTTTTCTCTTTTTCTTCTTTTTGCCGCCCTCTTCTTCGCCGGGCAGACGAATGCCTATCGTTTTCTTGGGCAGGTCCATCACGTGGCCGATGGACGCTTTGACGGTGTAGTTCCGCCCCAGATATTTGTTAATCGTTTTCGCCTTTGCGGGCGATTCGACAATGACGAGCGATCGTGCCATTTAGCCTTTGTAACTCCGTAATGTATTGCAGGGAGGGCGGACCGTGCGGCGTGTGTCCTTCTCGCTACCTTACGCGTGCGGCCCCAACCCGTTCAGGTGCAATAGTTAGATGCGGTAAATGGGGCAGCCGGGTAAGTTCTGCGCTATTGGATGCCGGTGTACCGGCGGGGGTTACCAACCCCATCGGCCCTCATAGCAAGACTTTACTGAACTGCTTTCCCGGCAACTGCCGGATGACGCCTTTCATCTCCAGATCAAAAAGCGTAGCCAGAACCTGGGAAGAGTTCAAGCTGGAGCGCTCCACGATGTCATCAATATGCACTGGAGCCTCAGCATTGAGCAACTCGTAGAGCTGCTTTTCCGGCCCGCGCAGCGCCGCTGCCGCCAGTAGATTCCGCTGCTCGGCTTCCGGTTGCTCCGCTTGCACCAGGGCGGCCCGGACGGGCGTGGGCAACTCCTCGATCACATCTTCGGCGCAGGTGACCAGCTTGGCGCCCTGCTTGATCAGCTGATTGGGGGCAAAACTCACCGGCTGGGTCACGTTCCCCGGCACACCGAAGACTTCTCTTCCAAACTCCATGGCCAGGCGCGCGGTGATAAGCGAGCCGCTGTACTGCGCACCCTCGACCACCACCACGCCCAGCGGCATGCCGGCGACGATGCGGTTGCGAATGGGAAAATTCTCCGGCGCCGGGTGCGTGCGCAAAGGAAATTCGCTGAGGATGGCGCCGCGCTCCAGCACTTTTTCGTACAGCTTCTTGTTTTCTTTCGGGTAGCACACGTCGATGCCCGTGCCGAGAACTCCCACGGCGCGGCCATGGGCTTCCATTGCGCCTTGATGCCCGATGGCGTCGATGCCGCGGGCCATGCCACTGATGACGACGACCCCGCGAGCGGCAAGCTCCCGGCCGAGGCGCTGCGCCATCTGCGTGCCGTAGAGCGTAGGCCGGCGCGTTCCCACAATGCTGAGGCTCGGCAAATTCAGCACTTGCGGGTCGCCGCGGACGTAGAGCAGCACCGGAGGGTCGTAGATTTGCAGCAGCGTTTGCGGATATTCCGGCTCGGTCCAGTTCAGAAGCGAGCAGCCCGCGATCTTGCCGATGGCCGCAAGCTCCTTTTCCGCGCGCGGGAAAGATTCCTTTTTCGCGATTGCGCGCGCGACTTGCCCTGGGATCTGGCAGGACTCCAGAGCGCTCAGCGAAGCGTGGAAGACGCCCTTCGGCGAACCGAAATGCTTCAGCAGTCGCGCGGACAAACGGGAAGCCACGCCGGGGGTAAGCGCCAGCGCGAGCCAGGAGAGGGAAGCGTCCAATTGCATCGCCCGTTGAGCGTATGTTTAGAATAACCGATTTGTCAAGTTCTCTATGAAGATAAATTTACAACGTTCGCCCGCGGCACAGAAAAATGCATCTTGATTTTATCAAGCGCCTGCAGCACACCAGCACCGGCCGCCTGTCAGTTCCGACTAATCGGGACTTGGGGCCAGTACTTGCCGGGGTCGGAGGCTATCGCAAAGGTATGAAGTACAACAGCGCACCAAGGACTAACACGATTGCGCAGAGAGCGCCCAGGATTAACAGTCTCTGATTTCCCGCCTTGGTTTCGACCTTCTCAAGCTCGATGTATGGATGCCGAACTGACTGGATAGGCATGTTTAAGCTCATTAGAAAAGCGAGGCCCCACAGAACAAGAAATGCCCGGCGAAACAAGACTGCGACTGGATTAAGAAGGGTCGGCAGAAACCAAGAAACTAGTGTAACCGCCATATGAACCGTAGCTATTGCAATCACGAATCGCTCTGTGAAACACCGAAGAACCATCCAAAATATTGGGGCGTAGGCCGTGACAACGAGAATGTAGAACGGAATCTCAACAAGGCTGGGCGGCGAAGGAGGTTTATACAACTCCTTCCAACTCGAGAAAACTTCCAAACCACAGAAAACTACGAAAAACCATGCGACCCGAGTGTGCGTAAAGGCGCACCAAAAGCGTTCGTGCTGTTGCTCATTCGATATTTTCTCGGGCATTGGTGACCAGTCCACTGCGCTTGAGCCTCATATGTGATGTGTTAGGAAGGGTACTCCGACATCGCTGCTACACAAAACCGGAAACTTGCACTCTACCTTAGTTTGACTTGGCCTGATTTGCGGAGGGATGGGGATTGCCGAAGCCGATCTCCAGCGGGGTGTCTTTCGCAAGGACCACGTCATGCCCGCGGGAAAGGAAATTTGCGTAAAGGGAAGACGAAGCGCCGTAAGCGCCGAAGGCCACCGAAACCGGCGTGGACTTCGCGGCAAAACTGATGAGCGCTCCCGCGAGCTTGAATCCGGAACCTCCGGCGGCAGTGCGCATCCCGGGATCGCCGGCAGCGTCTGTCGTGCCATGTTCGGCATCAGGGTGAGATGCCGCCGCAGCCAGAAGGACGGCCAAGCCGGTCGAGAGGTAGCGCGTTTTGCTGTCGGTCGTGCGCGTTCCGCCTTCTTCGTCAAGATGCAGGCGCGCGGCGCGGTCGACTTCCATCCCTTCGAGGCTCCCCTGCATGGCCTGCAAGGAGCCTTCCGGCGTCTCGATGTGCTCGAAAATAAATCTCAATTCGCCATTGTGATGCAGATGGCGAGCCGGCTTCACCTGAACCACTTGTCCGATCAACCGCGTGTCGGCCGGAAGAATCAGCCGGTGGTCGGAAGAAAACAGCGGCTCCGTCAACAGCGCGAGAACGGGGTTGCCGCGGGACGCCGTCGCCGAACTCACTGGAAGGAGCAGGCGCGCGCGCAGGATCGAATTCTGCAGCGGAGCGCTGCCGATCGCGGCGAGCTGCGCGCGAGTCCGTGACGCTTCGCCGAAATCCAGCGGCTTGTCCAGCGAAGCGTTGAACCGCGTGCCAGACTCCAGATACTGTTTGCGATACGGAAGCTGGGCAGCCATCAGCTTTTTCAGACGCTGCCAGCGTCCGGGGGATTTAACCTCGTCGACGGCTTCCTGGACTCTGTCCTTGGCCTCCTGCTTGGCATTTTCGGCGGCGCGAGCGGCGGCGTTTTTCTTTTTTTGTTCGGCGGCATCACTCACCAGGTGAACCACTTCCGCCGTTCCCGGTGAGACGGTCGTTTCGATGGCCAGCTCTTTTCCATCGGGCAGCTTCAACGTGTCAAAAGTCACTTCGTATTTGTGAAAAGGAGAAAAATTGCCGTTGGTATACGCGAGAGTCCGCTTTATTGCGGAGACGGGCTCGATTTTCGTGACTCGCCCCGTCGCGATGCTGCCCGCGGGAATCACGGGTTGATCGAAGGCGTAAACGGTCTCCACAACCTTGCCATGAACCACTGCTCCAAGTTGGTTGACGCGCGTGCGCTGGTCGAGCGCGATGCGCAGGGGAGTGCCATTCGCCAGGTTCAGAGAAATTTGGACCGTTGGCTCGGCAGCCTGCGACTCTGTTTCTTCCAGGGGCAAGGAGGCCGGAACGCACAGCGAAACCAGAGCGTCTTCCTGCGGAGCTTCGCTGCAAGCCGCTTGAATCGCGCGAGTTGCCGGAGGCTGGGGATTTTCAGCCGTGCCGGACTGCGCCGAGGCTGCTGGAATGCAGCCGGATAGCAGCAGGATCACAAGGGAGATGCGACGGACAAAAAGCATGGCCAGGACACCTTTGCACGACCTCGGGGCAGGTCGCGGCCGCGCCAATTCCAAGTGGAGACAATACCGTTTTATTCCTGGGATGTCTACCCCCTCCGGACAGAGAGGAGGCTTCGCTACCCGGAATTGGAGGTGCAAGATAGGAACTCAGCTCCGAGGCTGCGCCGCATCTTCCTGCAAAATGTCATCGAGCGCTTTCACGAAAAGATCCGCGTCGGCTTCGGTGAACACCAGCGGCGGCCTCAGCTTGATGACGTTGTGATGCGGTCCGTCGGTCCCCGCAAGGACGCCGCAGTCACGCAGGCGGTTGACGATGTAGGACGCTTGCCGCGGCGCGGCCTCGCGCGTCTCGCGATCCAGCACCAGATCGATTCCCAGGAACAATCCCGAGCCGCGCACATCGCCGATCAACGCATGCCGCTCCTGCAGCTTTTTTAACGCCTCGATGAAATGAGCGCCGATACGCAAGGCGTGTTGCTGCAAATGCTCTTCTTCGAGGACATCCAGAACTGCAAGCCCCGCCGCGCACGCAACCGGATTCCCGCCAAACGTGCTGAAGAATTCCATCCCGTTGTTGAAGGAGTTGGCGATTTCCGGCGTAGTGATCACCGCCGCGAGCGGAAACGCATTGCCGATCGGCTTGCCGAGGACCACGATGTCCGGCACCACGTCTTGCGTTTCAAATCCCCAGAAATGCGTGCCCAGCCGCCCGAACCCGACCTGCACTTCATCGGCGATGCAGACTGCGCCTGCTGCACGCACGTGGTGATATACGTTTGCAAGGTAAGCCGGAGGAAAAACAATCTGGCCGCCGACGCTGGGCAAGGTTTCGGCGATGAATGCCGCGACCTCGCGACCTTCCCTGCGCGTGTGCCCGAGAATTTCCGCTACGTTACGCGCGTATTTCTCGCCCGCTTGCTGATCCTCGCGGCGATACAAGCCCCGGTAATCATCGGCGAGCAGCGCAACATGCACCCAGGGCTTCTTCCCGCGGCCTCCGGGGCCATTGAACTTGTAAGGACTGATGTCGATCAGCGTGTTCGTGTGGCCATGGTAAGCGTGTTCAAGCACAATCACGTCATCGCGGCCTGTGTGCGCGCGAGCAAGACGGAGCGCCAACTCGTTCGCCTCGCTACCGGAGTTGACAAAAAAACAAACGCGGAGCGGAGCAGGGAGCAGCCGCGTCAGCCGCTCGGCGTAACGATTCACGTTGTCGTGCAGGTAGCGCGTATTCGTGTTGAGGAGCGCCAGTTGAGCCTGCGCCGCCTGTACCACGCGCGGGTGGCTGTGCCCCACGAGCGGAACATTGTTGTAGACATCGAGATACGCGCGGCCGGTGTCGTCATAGAGATACTGCATCCACCCGCGAACGATTTTCAGCGGGCGCTGGTACGAAATGCTCAGGTTTCTCCCGAGTGCGGCATGGCGAGCGGCAAGTGTCTCATCAAGGGACGATTCTTTTGCAGGAAAACGGCTGGCTGGAATGCCGAGCAGTACATTTGGATCCGGCGAGAGGCTTGTCCACACCGCGCGCTGCGACGCGTAAGCGACGCCGGGAAAATCCGTGCTGAGCTCTAGCAGATCCAGGATAATTTGAAAATGGACGTGCGGCGTCCAGCCGCCATTTTCCGAGACCGCTCCGACGCGAGCGAATATTTCTCCGCGCCCGATGCGCTGGCCTACTTCCAATCGGCCAAGCGTTTCTTTCGTAAGATGACCGTATAGCGTGAAGAACTCTTCGCCGTCACCCGTTTGGTGCTGCAGGATGACCACTGGCCCATAATCCAAAGGCGCAGAATTATCCGCAACGGCGTGAACCACACCTTCGAGCGGCGTGCGCAATGCCGCACCAGGCTCCACGAATAAGTCAATCCCGAGATGAACCGTGCGCCGCTCTTCCCTTGGGTTGCCGCTTCCGAAAAGCGAGGACAAATAGAGCGAGCGCGGCTCATCGTAGCGCCCAACGCCAAAGGAAGCGCCCGCGCGCTTCATTTCGTGAAATATTTTTTCAGTGAGAGTGCTTGTCTCACAGGCGGTGGGATCAGCGCCAAGAAACGTGCTGCCCACGCTCAGATCGAAAACGTTGCTTGGCGCCGTCCGCACATCCATATCTAAAATGGAGGCGAAGGAGCCGGCGTTCGCTCCCAGCCAGCGACAGATCTTTTCGCCTTGCGGAACCGGCGGCAAACCGCACGCCGCGCGAAATGTATAGTGTGCCAACCGGGGATGAATTTTCGCCAGCCGCTCCAGCGCTTCCCAAGCCGGCGCTTCGCTGACAGTCACGTAAGCGTCGTCCGGCTTGACCGTTTTGCGATACGCCGAATTGGTGACACTCACCGCGAGCCGCGCTCCAATCAACGCATACAAAACGGCCACTTCCTGCTCATCGATTGCGAAAGCGCCGTGATACCCCGCGACGACTGCCGCGGCCGTTTCCAGCGGCTCTTCTTTCCCCAGAATGGCGTAAGCCGCGCCAATCGCCGCCTCCGATACCGTCAGCCCGTGGTGCATGTCACCAAAATCAATCACGCCCACGACTTTTCGCGGCTGCGGCCACGGATCGCTGATCAGCACGTTGTAATCGTTTGCATCGCCATAAATCACGCTGCGGCGCAGCCGCGGCAAAACCGGGACGACCTGCGTTTCATAAAGCGCTAGAAATTTCTCGACCAGCGCGCGCCGCTTGGCATCCGCAATATGCGGCACGTACTCCTTTATCCAGCCCGTGCGCGAAGAATCCCATTTCAATTCGCGGTGCGCCGCCGGGTGCGAAAACGTTTGCAGCGCTGCGTCCATCTCCCCCAAAAAGCGTCCCAGATCGCTCAGAAGCTCCGGTGTGTGCGGGCGAACCTTGGCAAGCACGGTTCCGCGCACGAAGCCCAGCATCCAGACCAGCCGCTTGGCGCCGTCCGCCACCGTAATCTCACTATGAATTTCACCACTACGATTGGGAATGACCCGCGGCAGCGGCAGACCCGGCGCGCGCTCCGCCAAATGCAGCAGCGCCCGGCATTGCAGATCAATGAAGGAACGCTCCCGCGCCGGATGCATCACCTTCAGAACAAATTCGCGGCCCTCGGCAGCGCTGAAATGAAAATTATCGTCGTACTCGCCCGGCAGCCCCTTCGCCGTCCCTGCAATCCCATAGAGTTCGCGCGCCAGGCGAACCGCTTCCGCTTCGGTAACGGGGTGAGCTACGCGCGCCTCCAGCAGCATGCGCAGAATCTTATCTGCAACAGCCGGAGTGCGTCCATCCCGGTCAGCTCGGGAATCCCGGCTTCACTCTCAGTGCAGGATCTGCTTCTTAAAGTATCTCTCTCGAGTCTTGAACGGAAACCGGTCCATTCACGGTGGAAAGCCGGATCATCGCCGGCGCGCTCCCATATTCAATGCGGCGGTGATCGTCATCCCAGGTCTTGCGCGCATTGTCGCAGATGCTGGCCTTGCAGCTCATTGGCGCGTAGTTCTTCGATTCCACCACGAAGCCCGACTTATAGCCCGTAGGAACCATCAGCGTCACTGGCCCGTTGCGCGCATCAGCCGAGAGACCGGCTCCACTCCAGGTGCTTCCTTTCAGTGACACGGAGATCGGTCCGTTTTCCGTATGGATGCGCACGTTTCCGCTGCTTCCCTCCACGCTGATTGGGCCGTTCTGCGCCGTTATTTCCGCGTCGCCGGAGAAGTTTCTCAAGCTGATCGGTCCGTTGTGCGCATGCGCTGTAAGTTTTCCGTCCACGTCGTAGAAAGAAATGGGCCCGTTCATCGTTTCCGCGTCAATCGTGGCCAACTTCGGCGCGCGAATCAGCAGGTAAACCGTCCAGTCATCGTCATCCGACGGTCCCTTTGTGGAGACCCGGCCCTTCTCAATGGACACGGTAATCTGCGACAGGATTCGTTCTGCTTCCGACCCGCGGCCTGCCGCTTTGCACGCCGTCACAGAATAAGTGTCCTTGTCCCAGCCGACAACCTGCATGCCGCCGTTGGCATACGGGCGCACCTGCAGAACCGGCGCTTCCGCTTTGGTCAGTGTGTGCTCCTCGGAGCGCACTACTGCAGCCTCATCGTCAAACCGAATGCGAAGGTCAGAGCAATCGGTAATCGGATGCCGATGACCGCCGGACATGTTCATGGAGTGATGCCGCGAAGCCGCTTGCACACCCGAGATACACAGGGTCAGCAGTGCAGCACAAAAAACCGGAGAAACAAAGCTTCGTAGACGCATGGAGAGCCCTCCCTGCTGCTATAGACGATGGCGGAGCCTGTTGGTCACGAGCTTTCAGGTCGAATAATCACTCCCAGCCATCGCAATCATCGTCTGCCCCTATGGGCGGCCCGTCCGGGGGTTCGGCAGGAGGGGTAAGCTCGATACGCTTCGGATCTTTCTCAAACTGCTCGATTTGCCACGATGCGAAGGCAATGTGCGCCTGATCGGATATGGCCTGGCGTCCCTCCGCGGGGGTGTTGAGCCAGCCTTTCAAATCGTGCAGCTTGAGGCCGGCGATGGCGCGAACTTCGTCGCGGGCATGTTCGTTGGCCGCGAGCCCCATCAGGTCGTACAGAACGACCATGTCCACCGCATTGGCAATTTGCCCGTTCGAGCCTTCGCCATGCGGTGTTTTCCACGTCGCCGCTAGGATTGCGTCGAGGACCTCCTCCAATCCAGGGTTCTCCGCGTTGCGCGCATGAAATTCCACCAGTCTCGCGGCGCGTTCCGGATTGAACAGGAATTGCAGCGTATGCTGCGCCGCGGCTTCCGCGGGAGCCAGCGCGTCGAACGCCGGGCTGGTGCGAATCTTGAAGTGCTCGCGGCCACGCTGGTAGTCCGGGGGACGTGGCGGGATCATCTTCAAGAGCGGCTCCGGCAGCGCCAGAACGTCCGGCTTCAGCGTTGCCAGCACGGCCGCCAGCGCCCGCCGCTGTTCCGCTGGCGCAACGATCTGCGTGGGCGTCTCTCCGTCGCCGCGCAGCGCAAAGGTATAGTCCATTCCGCCAACCAGTTTGCTCGCCGCTTCCACTTGATAGCGATGGAACAGGTACAGCGGCACAAGTACATCTTCGAGTGTCGCCAGCGGCGCGCCTTCCCGGATGTTGTTTTCGCCGAACCGCTTCAATGCCGCTCCGCGCACCTGCATGATGCGGTTCAATTCGTCCACCGCATTCGCTCCTGAGTCCCAAAGATGGGCGACGCTGCTCGAAGAGCCCGCGGGACGAGCATCCTGGTCCGTCAAGTAGCGCAGCCCTCGGCCATAGGCATCCAGCAGAATCTTGTTGAGAGCGGCATGCTCGTCCGTCCCCGCAGGAAAATCCTGATAGCCAAACGCGATAGACACTTTGTCCCATTCGCCGATGCCCTTCGCGTACGCTTCCGATAAATCCGGCGTACCATCCGCGCCGCCTGCCCCGACCTTGTCGGGGAGCTTCACGTACGGCGGCGGATAATCCATTACCGAAGACCGGTTCACCGTGCTCGCGGAATAGTTGTGCATCAGGCCCAGCGTGTGGCCCACTTCATGCGCGGCCAATTGCCGCAACCGCTCCAGCGCCATCTCCTGCGCCTTGGAAGCGTCCGCCCTGCCCTTTTGGTAAGGCGCCAGCAGCCCTTCCGCGATCAGAAAATCCTGCCGCACGCGCAGCGACCCCAGCGTGACGTGCCCTTTGATGATTTCGCCCGTGCGCGGATCGGTCACCGTAGCGCCGTACGACCAGCCGCGCGTCGCGCGATGCACCCACTGAATCACGTTGTAACGCAGGTCCATCAGGTCCGCGCCTTCCGGCATCAGTTCGACGCGGAACGCATTCTTGTAACCCGCAGCCTCAAACGCCTGGTTCCACCATCGCGCGCCTTCGAGCAGCGCCGAGCGAATCGGTTCCGGCGCGCCGCGGTCCAGGTAATACACGATCGGCTGCACCGGCTCGCTCACCGCCGCCTTCGGATCTTTTTTCTCCAGCCGGTGCCGCGCGATGAAACGCTTCACGATCGGTTCGCTGATGGGCGTCGCGTAGTCCATGTAAGCAATGCCAAAAAAGCTGGAGCGCGGATCGTAAACGCGCGGCTTATACCCGGGCGAAGGTAGTTGCACGAAGGAATGGTGCTCGCGCACGGTGATCGATTCGGGAGACGGCGTCACATCGCGAACCCACACTCCCGGCTCTTCTCCCGCGAACGTGAGCGTGGCTTCTACTTCCGTGTTCAGCGGAAAATTCTTCGTCTGCGGCAGATAGACGGCGCACCGCGAACCATCCAGGTGATAATTCCCTTGCTTCGCGCGCCGCAGCGCTTGTGGAATGCCGTGCGCATCCCGCAAAAAGAAATCCGTGGCATCCACCAGCGCGTGATCCTTTTCCTCTGCCTCGACCTTGAAGCCCCAGAGCGCCGATTCCGCAAAAGAATCGTGCACCGCGCGCCGTTCGTCCGCGTCGTTACTCACCGCGCGGTACCCGAGGTTTTCTTCAACGAGCAGCACCTTCGGCCCACTGCGGTCAAACCGCACGATGCGTGTCGCCCCCAGTTGCCCGCGGTCCAAACCAATGTCATTCGACCCAATGCCCGCCGGCAGCCCGCTCTGGTACAGGAATTCGCTCCCCCACTTGTCAATCTCGAGCCACAGCTTCCCCTGCTTCGCATCCCAGTAAAGATTGAAGTACCCGGCCAGCTTCTGCATCCCCGCCGTTTTGTCAGCAATCGTCGGCGCTTGCGCCGCATCGGGCCAAGCCCAAGCGCCAAGCGGCGCAGCCAACGCCACGATCATCAATAAAAGCCTCAACCAAGTCTTCGACATATCCACCCCCGAACGTTGCCGAATGGTTTTACAACAGAACTAGAATGATGACTAACTTTATTGGCAGAACCGGGCTTGCCCTTTCTTCTCTTTTGGACTTCTGAGGGAGGACGAGCCTGCCCGAATCTGCAAACGCTCTTCCATATATGAGTTACTATGTGTTGAAATGCCAGCTGGCTATACCATCTTTATCTTGGTCTTTTATCCTTTCCTGTTCAATCTGCCACTTAATCTTGTCCGGTTTCAATGGGGCTTCAAGCAAGGTCTCGCGCCGATGCCACCCGACGTGCAAAAACGAGCTGAGGCTGCGGACCGCGCTGTGCTCCTCGTCATGTATTTGATTCTTTTGGTGACCGTTGTCTTATTGCTAAATCGTTCTCTGATCTCCACTTACGCGGTTGGACTGACAACAGCCAATTGGAAATCAGCGATGGCGTTGGGCGTCCTAGTTAGTTATGTTCCTGTGGGTTTGGGCGCATTGCTACAACGGTTTCTTGCTCCCGACAAACCGGGAGAGGAACCGGAATCGCACGGCCCGTTGGCAATTTGGTGTGGTCTGACTGTGCTAGGCGCACTATCAGTCGAATTTTGGCGGGCCTTCTGCATAGCAACGCTGATCCGTTTAGAGCTGTTCCCATGGGTCGCTGTTCTGGTCGTCGCGATTGCCTACGGAGCCTCACAGATAACCACCAGCACCGCGAGCGCAGCTGGCGCGGCTACTTTCGGTGCCGCCGCAGGCTTTCTTTTCGTCAAGACAGGTTCGCTTCTAGCGCCTTTAACGATGAGCCTAATTGCCGCAGGTGCCGGACTCTATCGAGTACGGCATCTGGCATCGCGAGTCTTGCGAACTGTCGTTGCTGTCGGATACCCAGGCGGCTCCAAAATCGGAAAGAAGCCGCAAAATACAGGTCGAAATGTCATTTGTCCCTCCTGTAAGGCGAGCTTCCATCCAGGAAAGGTCAAAATGACACTGACGTCCTTCACGTGCCCTGACTGCGGCGAAATACTGGAATATGAAACCGAGACGTTTGCTTACATACTGATTTGTTTTTGCCTATTTGGTGTTCCTGCGCTCCTGTACTACCTCGGATACCGAAGCCTGAGCCTAATCCCTCTTTCCATCGCGGTAGCAGTCGTAATTTTCTTTTTGGGAATTGCAATCCAGTCCTCTATCTCGCCGTCGAAGGCTCAGGTAAAGTCCACTTATGATGGCAGCGGCTTGCGCTTGACAGATAAACCTAAGGTCCGAGACGACCACAAACCAACTGATGATTAGGTTTCAACGTCACGGCCTCGCGAATCATGGGGGCCGCCGGCGACGGGCTAGCCGACTCCTATGTAGTCACACACTCGGAAACTGACGCGCGAGTTTTGCTATTTAATCCTTGACTTACTTGACGGAAGTGCTATAATGTTTGTATGTTAGTTGGGATGGTCTCCCAACCGGATCCCCCGGTTAAAGCGCCCTCCCCTAATTCCTGGTCTTCACTCACTAAACCCTTTGCTTCCTGCACTTTCGGGATATCGTCCACATACTCGACATCATCGGACCGTCACGCAGTTTATTCCGATTCCAACCTCGGTCGCGCTAAGTCCTTGTCGCTCATATCGTTTGCAGACCCCCACCTCTTAAATCCATTCGCATCATATCGTTACAAAAACATAGGAGGGAGGGGGGTAGCCTCCTTTTCAATATTTCAGCCTCTTCCAAACCCCCGAACTTGCCGGTCGATTCGTCGCCAAAGAAGGTTGCCATTCGCCAAAACCGCCTTTGTTATACTGGAACTTCAAGGTGAGCCCTCGAACCGTGACGAAACTTCGCATCTCCATCGTTCAGTACCTGAACACCGCGCCGCTCGTTTGGGGCTTCACCAACGGCCCGCTCCAGGGGAAATACGATCTTTCGTTTACTGTCCCCTCCCAGTGCGCCGAAGATTTGCGCGAGGGCCGCGCGGACGTCGCCATCCTTCCGGCCATCGAATACCAGCGCATCGGCGATCTGGTGATCTTGCCGGATATGGCCATCGCCTCGAAGAAGCTGGTCCGCAGCCTGCTCATCGTGGCGAAGAAGCCAATCGAACAGGTCACGAGCTTCGCACTCGACCACAGTTCGCGGAGCACCCAGGCACTGGTGCGCATCCTGTGTGCCGAAAGGTGGAAAATCGCGCCG
>Ga0207061_1154_pt1 | contig 16234 bp, 18 predicted proteins | sample Alteio_BWMinCont_31_FD_153275 | JGI IMG/M metagenome (GOLD analysis project Ga0207061, IMG submission 153275) | Enriched cells from forest soil in Barre Woods Harvard Forest LTER site, Petersham, Massachusetts, United States -... | ecosystem: Environmental > Terrestrial > Soil > Temperate forest >... | reverse complement strand
AATACGCATAGTTGGATACCAGACTGAATCAGTTCGGTCAGTAAACCAACGAAAATCAGAACATTTTGGTAATATAAGCCAGACAGGAACTCCCATCGCTCCCGCGATGTGCGCGATTGAAGTATCAACAGTAATGACCAGATCAAGATTGTGCATAATCGCCATCGTATCCATAAATCTGCCGTTTTTAGTATCTATATTTTCAAAAACAACTGGATGACGATTTTTTAATTCTTGGAGCTGTTCCACGCCAAAGCCGCATTGCAGACTAATAAAAGTGCATTGATCAGATGAGAGTATCGGTTCAAGAAGGGTAAGAGGAATACTGCGCGGGCTGATCATTTTTTCTTTGGTCACGTTATTATAGAGTGGCGAACTGCACCAACAAAGGCCGATTTTTTTACCTGAGAATGGAGCTATTTTTTTTTGCCAGTGAGCAGCAAGCATTGGATCTGCTGAAATATACGGTACATCAGTAACGCGTGCTTCAAGATCATTACGTACTGCATAGGTTAATCGTGGTGTTGAAAGCGTGATTGTTATGTCAGTATGTGCGGGTCTTGAGCCGTAGGGGATTTGTTTATCAATATACGGGCAGCGACTATACAGGCCGCTTAGCGCTGGTGGTGTTTCTATCATTACTAAAGCACCCGCATCATGCAGGTGCTTTACATAGCGGAGAAATTGCACCGCATCACCAACGCCGCCATCATGTTTTATGAATACCGCTTTGCCCGTGATATCACTGTTATACCACCAGTAGTTGGGTTCATAAAAATTATGTGCATCATTCCATTGCATGGTGCGCAATGCTTGCAGATCCATGAGCGCCGTTGAACGGCCGCGTGGTGCAACCATGCGCATGAGGTGAACTGAGAGCTCAAAATCGCCCTCTTCATGCGCCACGTCTCCCAACATATAAAGTTCATCAGCGGAGAATTTTGAAAGATCAGCGGCGCTAGTGAGCGCAGCAGTTGCGCTCACCATGAGACAAAATAGAAACTGTTTAATTGTGCGGTGTGTGCCATGCATATGATTTTACTTCCACGATATGAGAGTTCAGGAGGCGTGAAATTTTTGTTTTGACAACGATACGAGCGTTATTGAGTGTGTAAACGCTCCGTGCAAGGTGAATAAACGTTTCATCAAACTGTTGTGCGGTCTCTTTTTCACGTATCGCATCTTCCACTTGCCAAAGTTTCCAGTTAATATCGCCGAGTTCTGCTTTTAGGGCAAGAAGTTCATCTCGTATGGCATTATTGTTAGCTAAAATTGCTTCAATTGACTTGCTGAGTATGCTGAGCTCGACCATAACGAGATTTTTTTTTTGCTCATCAAGAATTTCACGTTCTTTAATCTCCAAAATGGTTACCTTATCAAAGAGCTCGCCATATGAAACTTCCACAACCGGATTTGTTGGTGGTTTTTGGTTTATACCGCAACAATCAGTTTTTGCGCACGGGCAATCAGCAGGTACGGTGCCTTCTTTAGCGTAAATTTCAGCGCAGTTGCACTCACCGCGCAGGCTGCATTCGCAGGTACCGGTTTTGCTCACACAGGGACACATTACCGCCAAAGCAGCGTGGTATGAGGTCAGTACCACGCAACTCAACAGTAGTGAAAGGCTCAAGAAAATACGCTTCATGAAAGATCCTTTTTTTGAGGATAATAAGATTCTAAGTACTGAGTGAGTTCTGTTACCACGGTTGCCCAATCGAATGGTTGTGGTTGCTTTAAAATACGATGATAGGGATACCATGGTGAATCAGTTCTACCGGCGATCCAGCGCCAATCGGTAGCATAGGGCAATAATAATAATGTATGCGCACCGAGTGCACCTGCTATATTGGCAACTGCTGAATCAACGGCGATGATAAGATCAAGATTGGGGATGAGGGCAGCGGTATCCATGAAGGCGCCGTATTCAGTATCAAAATTTTCATAGGTTATTAATCTGCAATCAGGTGAAAGCTGTGCAATTTGCTCGGTGCCCTCAAAGCATTGCAAACTAATAAAGGTATAACGAGGATCTTTGAGGAGCGGTTCAAAAAGGGTAAGTGGAATGCCGCGCCGTGCAATGGGTAACCGAGATACATCGTTATGTACATCAGATTGCCACGTGATACCGATCTTTATACCATCATAGTTTTTTAATCGCTCATGCCATTCCGTCACCAATGTTGAATCAGGTTGTATATAGGGAATCGATACGGGGAACTTTTCTTCCGTATCACCAAAAATAGCGGGAAGACTCATCAGTGTTGCAACAGCATCATATTCAGGAAAGGGTGTTTTATACGGTAGTAATCTATCTATATATGCACAGCGCGATAAAAGAGGGATGAGTGGTTTTTGTACTAAACAGATTATTTCCGCGCCGAGATTTTTCAGCTTTTGTGCGTAGCGAATAAAAAGAATCGTGTCACCAAGGCCACCTTCATAATGAAGTACTACTTTTTTACCAGCAACAGCATCATGAGCAAGCAATGCACGGAGCGCATCACCATTTTTTCCCGCTCTTTTAAGATAGCGGCTATGTTGTGGCCAGCCGCGTGCAAAATCTCCCTTTTGAATGTAGGCAAAGCCAAGTGCCAAATGGGCATCTTCATAGTCAGGGCGCTCTGCAATGAGTGCTTCATATAAAGGAATTGCTTTATCGAGCATACCTGCGGTTTTGTAGGCATAGGCGATATTATATTTAACCGATGTTGCGTTGCTAACTTGTGGTACCAGTGATTCAAAGAGAGTGATAGCTTCACTTGTTTTTCCTATTTTAAGGAGGCACAATGCCGCACTAAAGAGCGTATTCACATCATAGGGATTTGTAGCATAACATTCTGTATACAGTGCGATAGCCTCCTCGAACTTTTCTTGTGCAGCGAAAGCATCAGCGCGTTGTTTGAGGAGTGTTATATTGCCCCAGAGCGTCAATGTGGCAAGTGAACACAATGCAATATAATAGTGTATCTGCATGGTTACTCACTTTGCGCTGCAAGCAGAGCACGGGTCATTTCTAACTTCATGATGACATCTTCCAAGAGTGTGCGTACCGGTTGACTGGTGGTTGTATCATGACGCGCGAGCAATTGCGCGATAATACGGCTCAACTCATCGGATTTTTGCGATGGATTATCGGGATAATCATGGCCAGCAAGATGTGCTTTCAATGCCTGTACTATTTCTTGCATCAAGCCGTTCCAATCGCCTTGTTTTGGCTGGCGGAAAAGACGCATGTTGGGATACCATGGTGTGTCAGTTGGGTTGAGCATCCAGCGCCAATCTGCGGGTGTTGGAAGGAGGTTCCAAACTGGAACGCCAAGCCCTGCTGCAAGATGACAAATGGAAGTGTCTATGGTGACCACCAGATCAAGATTTTTCATGACTGCTGCCGTATCCATAAATCTGCCATGGATATTATCAAACTGATCATCAAAGGTGATGAGCTTCATGCTTGCTGGTATTTTTTCTAACTGATCAACACCAGTTACGCGTTGCAAACTGTAGACGCTGACACCAGGAATATGTGTAAGCGGTTCAAAGAGTTGTGCTTGTGTTGATTTGCTTTTGACGGCAGCGCGTAAAAATGCAGTGCTGTATTCGCTGTTGCCTTGCCAACAGATGCCAATTTTAAAATTAGTATCTGCTGCAAGTTTTTCACGCCAATAGGTTTCTAATGCGGGATCTGCATAGAGATAGGGAATTTCATGTGGGACACTATCAAGCCGTGTTTTCAGAACATAAGGGAGTGAGACAAGCGGGATCCAATAATCAAAGGTAGTAGGGCGATCGTGGAACGGAATGATTTCATCAATGTAGGGGCACAGTTTCAACAAAGTGCGCAGGGGATTTTGTGGTGCAAAGGTAATGCGTGCCCCCTGACTTTTTAGTATTTTTAAGTACCTAATAAATTGAAAGGTGTCACCAAGTCCCTGTTCTGCATACACAAAAATATGTTTACCCTCAAGTGGCTCACCGCGCCAAACTGGTTCAGAATAGGTGCGTAATCGCTGGTTATCACCGCGCTCCCATCGGTATTCATAACCTTCCCAGCCACGCTCCCAATCACCAAGCATGAGATAGCTTAATCCTTGACTAAAACGTGCCTCTTTGTGATCTGGGTTTAGACTGAGTGTTTTTTCATAATAGGGCAGTGATTTTTCAAGAAGACCTAATTTTTTGTAAGTATATGCAATGTTATAGTTGATGCTGCTATCATTGGGCAGTTTTTCGTAAAGCTTAAGATAGAGTGCAAGTGACTCTTCTATGTGATCAGCCATATTTAAGGTATTTGCGAGATTAAAAGCTAAATTGAAGTTGTTGGGGTTTCGTTCATAGGCAGCTTTGAGGTAGATAATCGCATCTTCACTGGCAAGTTTTTCTTTCAACATATCGGCCAATGGACTGACGGCATCGATAAGGCCTGGATCGTAGGAGAGTGCCTGTTTAAACCATTGCTCTGCCTGTGCGGCTTGTCCCCGTTCATGCGCAATTTTGCCCAAATACATGGCAGCGCGGGCGTGTTTTGGATTTTTGGCGAGAGCTTTTTTGAGTGATTCTTCCGCGGCAACAAAGTCGCGCAGTTCAAAGTAGGTGACACCAATATTATAGTGCACTGCGGCTTGTGAATCATCGAGCACACGAGCTTCTTTATATAAAATGAGTGCCTCTGCAAACTGTTGCTTATAAAATAAATCGTTGCCTTTATTGAAAATATCTTCGAATGATCCACCCGAAAGAAACGTTGTGATGCTCATGGTTGCAAAAAGAGTGGTATTACGCATTGTTTTGATCCTTTTTTAATTGAGCAACTTCTGTTTTTACTTCCTGCATAAGAGTATGCCAATCGCCACGTTTGGCTTGCCTGAAAAGACGCATGTTGGGATACCAAGGGCTATCAGATTTATCGATCATCCAGCGCCAATCGGCAGGTTCTGGGAGTAACACCCATGTTTTGATCCCAAGTGCTGCTGCAAGGTGTGCGATTGCGGTATCAACGGTGATTACCAAATCGAGTTGTGTAATGATCGCAGCAGTATCCATGAAGCGACCGTGCACCGTATCAATATCATCTGAAAAACAAGTAAAAAAACTCGCGTCTTCAAGATCGGCAATCTCGTGCATACCGCTTACTTTTTGCAAACTAAAAAGTTGTACATTGGGTACGGTGGCGAGTTCTTTAAAGAGTGCAAGAGGACACGATTTTTGGGTGACAGTGCGGCGTAACGAAAGATCTTTGTATTGTGAGTTACCATGCCAACAGATACCTATACGATAGGTTTCGTGTGGGAGTGCGTCAAATATTGGTTTCCAGAGTTCCACCAAGGCTGGTGCGGCTTTTAGGTAGGGAATCTCAGCGGGAATGGTCTCAAGAGTGGTATTACACAAGAGCGGGAGCGACATCAATGCCACTTGATAATCACACGCCATAATAGTACTGCGAGATAATACTATTTCATCGATATAAGGAATTTGTTTTGCAAACTGTTTTAATGCTGCTTGTGGTGAGAAAAGAATATAGGCACCCTGTTCTTTTAAGATCTTCAAGTAACGTACAAATTGGAAGGTATCACCCAGCCCTTGTTCTGCGTAGACATATATTTTTTTACCGTTAAGTGATGATCCATCCCATTCTGGGATACTCATAGGTGGTTTTTCTTGGTTGACTGTTTCCCAGCGCCATTCATATTCAGGCCAACCTTGCTTGAAGTTGCCTTGCGCCAGATAGGCAAGGCCACGACTGAAATGTGCATATGCATAATGAGGCTCTTGTGCCAGTATTTGATTATAGATTGCGATTGCATCGTCGAGATGTCCTAATCGTTTGAGGGTAAAGCCGACGTTGTAAAAAATAGTCAGTGACGTAGGATTGAGTGCTAATGCCTTTGTATACAATTCTAACGCCTCCTCATACTCTTCTAATATAACAAGTACTGCTGCAAGTTCTTGTGTTGCTTGTGCATCATCGGGGTAGTGATTATAGAGGGTACGAAAATACCAGGCAGCATCTTCGAATAGGTCGAGTTCTTTGGCAACGATGGCCGCGCAAAAAAGCCCTTCACGATGAAGTGGATCAATACTCAAAAATCGTTTACATGCTTCAAATGCTTCGTGATATTGCTTATTGTTTTTGAAGGTGCTAATGAGATGGAGATGGGCGTAGGATGCATGTGGATTGAGTTCGATTGATCTTTCAAAAGCAGCGGCTGCTTCAGGAAATAGACCAATTTTGTAGGCGCAGATACCCTCTGCAAGGTACAGTTCAGCATTATTGGGTACCAGTTCAATAAGGTTTCTATAGATGGGCAGCGCCTCGCCATACTTTTCCTCTTCGCTATACTGTTTTGCTTGTTCGCACAGCGCAGAAATTTCTTGTGAGAGAGAACCATAAGCAATTGTACCGGTGGTACAGTAGATCAGAATGCTTATGTAACATAAAAGAGGGGGACCATACTTGTATACCACGAGAGCTCCTTTTTAATAGCGGGGTACATCGTTGGTATACTACACCTTTTTAAAGATGTAAATCGGAACTCAAAATAAAAATGGGGACCTTACGATCCCCAAGTATACTTATGATAGAACGTTTATAAGATGATGCAGCTGCTGCTGTCTTTTTTCTCTTCAGCTTTTTTTTCTGTACTTTCTACTGGTGTTTCAACTTTTACTTCAGTCAGTGTTGGTGCAGGTTCAGCTGAGTCATTGGATTCGGCTGAGTCTCTAGGTTCAGTATGTGTGTTGACCACAACTTCAGTTTTTACCGTTATGGTAGTTGTTGCGGAGGTTGTCACTGGTTCAGCAGCATCCTTTTGTGGTTTAAGCAATGATTCATATTGTCCCAGTATGAATGATTGTGCCATGAATCTAGCTGCCTCTTCTTGTGCCTTTGAATTGTGCGGATTTGCTTTCATTTCTTCTGTATAGAGCAGTTTTAATACATGTGTAACAAGGTGCTGTTTTTTTAAACATTCGATTTTATTTTCTTGAGGAAGAGATGTATCTTGGAGCATTTCTATGATGATACTATTTTTTGCCTGTAATTCACGTACATGCCAGAATCGTATTCTGTCTTCACGCCATTTATCCCATGGATCTTTTGCAAAGAGCGCTGATTCTGCCTCTTTCAGTTTTTTTGCCAGGCCTTCCATTTTTTGATAATCGTCGAGTGTATGGTCTTTTTTATCAGCAAGATCGTTGTAGGTATGTTGCAGTTCCATTCTTTTATGACGATTGGGGATTGGGCTCTCTGCACAAAAAACAGAAAAGCAACAACAAGTTGCCATAAGAAGGGCTATCGTGAGATTCGGGTGCGCTTTCATTGATACTCCTTTTACAATAAAGCGTGTTATAAATTCATTTTAATCGGTCGACGGTTCCTTTACAGTGCGTTCTTGATACCAGGTATACAGATAATCTTTGAGAGATTGCAAGCCATCCCTTGTACGTGCATCAGTAAGCACGCGGGGATTGTATCGCGCAAAGGCAACTTCACGTTCCTGCCGCTCAGATTCGGGAATGCGATCAATTTTATTAAATATATAGACCATCTCTTTGGAAACACCAAGTTCACTGAGCACTTCGTAGACTACGCGAATATGTTTTTCCCAGTTTGCATCAGAGGCATCCACCACTTGCAGCAAGAGATCCGCGTATTGGAGCTCGGATAAAGTCGATTTGAATGATTCAATGAGCGAATGGGGCAAATTTTGAATGAAACCCACCGTGTCAGAAATAAGGCCGATCTTTGTTTTATGTAAATAGAGTTCACGAGTGGTAGTATCGAGCGTGGCAAAAAGTTTATTCTCTGCAAGCACATCACTGTGCGTAAGCGCATTGAGAATTGTTGATTTTCCTGCGTTGGTGTAGCCGATCAAGCACATGAGCGGTAGGCCCGAGCGGGAGCGTTGTTTACGTTGGGTTTCTCGTGATTTTGCAAGCCGTTCAAGCTCGCGTTTATATTTCACAATTTCATCGTCAATAAGCCGTGATTCACGTTCTTTGAGCGTTTCACCGGGGCCACCACGAGCACCGATCATGCCGGCCTGTTGGGCCATGAAGACCCCTTTGCCTGCCAAGCGCGTGCGGCGATGCTGGAACCGTGCAATTTTGACTTGAATTTTGCCCTCGGCCGAATGGGAGCCTTTTTCAAAAATCTCTAAAATGAGGGCAGTGCGGTCGAAAACGGTGACGTGTAAGAAATCTTCGACATTTCGTTCTTGTTGGGGGGAAAGCACTTCTGAGATAATCACATGTTCAATTTCGAGCTCATCGCACAACTTTTTAAGCTCTTCAAGCCGGCCTTTGGTAAAAAAGTAGGATGGGTCAATCTCACGGAGCCGCATGAATTCAGCACGTTCGTAGATTACCCCATTTGATTTGACCAAGTTCAGGAACTCTTCAAAATAGGATTCGATGTGCTTAGTGCGGTTATACGGAGCTTGGACGCCAAGAATGAGTGTCCGTGCATTAATGGTAGGATCGATGCTTATTGATTTCATGGTCAGATCGTGATAGGTAATAAAATGCCCCAATAGATAGTAGACATTATAACGAAGGTGTGTATATATTGCAAAAGAATTTGAAGATTGAAGCGATTTTTATACCATATAAAAGGAGTTCCCGATGATACGCTACCGTACAGTTCTTGTGCCCTCTTTGCTTTTGAGTGCCTCTCTATACAGTGCAGATATTCATGTTTACAATAGTGACACTTCAACGGAAGTTGTGGCTACAGCAGCACCTTCTGCCCCTACCGAAAATCCAGATCTTTTGAATAAGTATGAGGCAAGTGGTTTTTTTGATCGGCCACGCAAAAAGAAGCTACTTGAAGATTTGGAACATCACCGCTCAGTGTATGAACTTACGTTTTTTTTGGTGAATGATCGGTTGGATCAACAACTGTATGGTTCGCCAGTTTCTGAAAATGCACGAGTTTTTGTGATGGCATTGCAACAAAAGATAGCAGAGCAGCTTGCTGGAAAAATGGGCGCTGCTCATGAAGTGCAAAAAAAACTAAACTACACCAGTAGACATGCACTCTATATATGCCACATTTGTTGCGATCTAGAGCTTAAAAAAAAGAAAGGCATACAGCTCGGTAATATTTGGGCAGAAAATCCCTCATGGATATGGCCATTCTCATGTGAAAGGGTAAGTGCAGAAAAGTTCTACACAGCTTGTGTTAATTGCACCGATTTTTACACCAAGAAATCGCTCAGCGATCTCAATGCGCTCCTGGAAGCAACAAAGTAGAGTATAAAGGCCTAAAATTACCGGAGCATCGACTAGATGCTCCTTTTTTTGTGCTTACAAACCCATTTTTGACATTAATTCTATTTGTGATACACTTGTTGAAGTTGTATTTATCTTTAACAAGATGTGAGGATTTGTATGAAAAACGTATCTAAAGTTATGTCGATTGCAGCATTAGGATTACTCAGCGGCTTTGCTGTTGCTGGGGATGATAAGGCTGGCTTGCACGGTGTTATTCTGGTTGAAAAACTGGCTAAAGCGCACAATATACCGTATGCCTCGACAAGGCTTTTTTATGGGACTCGATATGTAGACGCTACGCAAAAAGAAGCTCTTTATAAAGAATGTGATTCATGCTTAATGCTTGAGAAAGTAAGACGTCTTATGGCCCAAGCTCCATTAATAAAATTTGATAGCAATAGCAATCACGAAGAATATTATAACAGTAATTGTCCTAAAGCTTTGTACCAATCTTTTTCTGATAACACTTTGTCGATGCTCATCGACTCATTCAAAGAGTAGCCTGTTCTTAGAGTTGTAAAATAATACGTGCAATTAATTTTATTCTAGGGAGTTCCGATTGTGAACTCCCTTTTTTGTTTATATACTAGGCCTAGTACAATTTTTACCCCGAGAAAATCATGAAGTTTTATATGTTGCCACTTTTTTTGTTGATGTCAGCAGTTTGTTTTGGAGCGGATCAGGGGAAAGCTAGGGTGAAATTTGTCAGCAATGACGATACTGAGAGTGTTAAAAGAGATGTTAAGATCGAAGAAGAGAGGGTATGTATAAGGCGCATATACGTAAAAAATGAAACACCGCATAAGCTCATAGCACGCGCTGAGGGCTTTGGCATAGTCGATACAAATGGCAAAAAAAAAGAATACAACTTTATGACTGGTGGTGTTGATATACCGGCAGGTGGTACTGGCTGTTTGCAACAAACTGATTATATCACGCAGTATCCTATAAAATCTGTGTTGTATACTTTATATACATCAGTTCTCATGGTTCGCATAGCGAGTGAAGGATATGGCGATATTAATTCAGAAGCTTTCTTTCAAAATCCGTTTGCACAGCGTGTGCGTAATAGATTTTTAGTAACAGGTTTTAACTTTAAAGGTGATATTGGCTACCAGCTTGTTATTAACAATGAGTTTCCTGATATTGATACGAAAGATTAGCTGTGTTTGATTTTATTTCCAAAAAATTAAGTTCCCTTTTTGATGGCCTCCGCGATGCCACGATTCAGCAAAGCACACTCGATACGGTGATGAATCAGGTTGGTGATGCGCTGCTTGAATCCGATGTTCCTTACGCGGTTGTGACCGCGTTTAAAGATGAGCTCAAAAAGCGGCTTTCTAACGCGCCACGCGATAAGCGGTTAAAGCCGATCGAGCAGATCATGAAGGTGGTCTACGATACAATGGTTGCCTTCATGGGTGGTGCGCAGCAGTATACGATGAGAATCGAATACCCCGCATCGATTATGGTGGTGGGGTTGCAAGGTTCTGGTAAAACAACCACAATCGGTAAGTTAGCTCATCTGTACACGCATGAGGCGGCAAAACGGGGCAGAAAACGTTCTATTCTCTGCGCATCGGTTGATTTTTATCGTCCGGCGGCGATCGATCAGCTTGAGATTGTGGCAAAGCAAGCGGGCGCTCAGTTTTACCGTGCGCAGGCAACCGAGCCAATCGCAGCAACGCGCGAAATTATCTCCTATGCGAAGCAAAAAGGAGCGCAGCTCCTTTTACTCGATACTGCGGGCCGGATGCATATTGATACCGAAATGATCCAGGAAGTCAAAGAGATTGCAGCAATCGCAAAACCGCGCCATACGCTGCTTGTGCTTGATGCGATGACGGGGCAACAATCGCTCGCCGTTGCGCAAGCTTTTGATGCGGCAGTTGGGTTTGAGGCTGCGGTGCTGACTAAAATGGATAGCGATACGCGTGGTGGTGCAGCTTTTGCCTTCAGATATGCACTCAAAAAGCCGATAGCCTACATTGCTACCGGTGAGAAAATGGATGCACTAGCGCCATTCCATGCTGATCGTGCGGTGAGCCGTATGCTCGGCCAGGGTGATTTACAGACGCTTGCAGAACATGCCGATATCGTGATTCGCAAAGATGAGCAGGAGCGGGCGGTCAAGGCGATGGCCTCTGGCAGCTTTACGTTGGATGATTTTGCAGATCAGATGGATATGGTCTCTCGGCTTGGTTCGTTCAGTAACCTAGCAAAAATGATGCCGGGGATGGGCTCATCAGTCTCTGAAGCGCAACTTGAACAGGGTGAGCGCGAGCTAAAGCGATTTCGGGCCATTATTAATTCGATGACGCCAAAAGAGCGGATTATCCCTGCCATTCTTGATAATTCGCGTATGAACCGGGTTGCACGAGGGGCTGGCGTGAGCAAACAAGAGATAGGAATCCTGCTGGAGCGCTTCAAACAAGCTCAACAATATGCTAAACTGCTTAAAAAATCAGGTTTTTTCAAAGGCCTTTTTAAATAGAGGCCTCCATACACCGTAACGAAAGGTTCTTTCATGGCAGTCAAAATTAGACTTGCTCGTATTGGCACAAAACATAAGCCATTTTACCGTTTGATCGCGATTGATTCTCGTCAAAAGCGTGATGGTCAATTTCTCGATAATATCGGTACCTACGATGCTCTTAAAGGCACGCTCGTACGCTTTGAAGAAACTCTTTATAACAATTGGGTCTCAAAAGGTGCACAGGTAACGCCATCCGCATACAAAATTTACCGTTTATTCAAAAAAAGCGGGGTAACGGCTCAGGGCGCCGTTGCGCAATAAAGGGAGTCTTTATCTATGATCGCGCAACTTGTTGAATACGTGGTTCATCAACTCGTAGAAAATCCCTCCCAAAGTTCAGTTCGTATTGAAGAGACCGAAGATGCGCTTATTGTGCATATCTCGGTTGATCAAAAAGAACGTGGCAAAATCATTGGGCGTGATGGGCAGACTATTAAGGCACTCCGTGCTTTTTTGAGTGCGCTTGTCTCGCCATCGCTCCACGTTTCGATTGAATTAACCCATCCCGCATAATCTTAAATATTGGAAGGCGCCCGCCTCCGCAAAAGGTGCTTCGGCGTGGCAATCACGCCATAGCCCTGAAGGGGCGACGGCGGATGGATGGTATGAGCATAAAAAGGCCCTTCGCTTTTGCCCTACGACCTGTCCGACGTAGTCCTAACGTAGTCGGAAACTTTACGTGTAGTAGGGTCGTTAATGGTTTAACTATTCTTTAATATGATTTTGCTCTTTCACGTTTTTCTGCATATTGACGTTTTTTTCGTGCTGCTTCTTTTTTCTCTTTAGCAGTTTCTTTTGTATCTTTATATTTTCGCTCTGCGCTACGCTCCTCTTTACGCCCCGTCTCTTCTGCTTTCTCTTCCATCTCTTTTGCTTCCCTCTTTTCTCTCTCTTCTCGGCGACGCATGGTATCTTTAGGATCTTCCGCCTCTAGACCACCTGAAAGCAAGCAACCCACAAACAGAAGGCCACTATATTTGAGCCTTTTCATAAAAAAACTCCTTGTTTTAAACTATTTATTTCTGTGGTCTGCATCGTACCAAAAACGGTTTTTTATTTGCAAGCATTACACAAACTCTTGCACACGCCGCCAACAAATTGTTACAGTGAGAATAAATGGACCCGCCTACGCGCATAGTGCGCTACGGCGTGGCTATCACGCCCTAGCCCTAAAGGGCGACGGCGGATGGAGGGTAGGATGAAGCGAATTCTATTTATAAGTGCGATCTGCACAGCGATAAGCATATCTCAAACAATTCTCAGTGATGAGGCTAGTGATATTTTAACGCCAACTCTTTTCGGAGCCGCAATTGGCGGTGCAGCTGGTGGCGGCCGTGGTGCCGCGATCGGTGCTGGTACCGGACTTGGTATAGGGCTTCTTTCTCGCTCTGCAAAACGACAAAGCTACCGCCGTTCAAATAAAAGCCTTAGACAAGAACTGCGGGATCTTGAAGATCGCCGCGATGAGATTAGAGACGAGCTCAGAAATGCAAAAAGCGCAAGAAAACAACAGCGCTTACGTGATGAATTAGACGATGTTCAACAAGATATTCGTGATATTAAACGTGAATTAAGGAGAGGGTAAACCATGAAGAAAGGGATAACCATGATGAAGAAGGTATGTACAATTATTGCAATCGTTGCATGTATTGCAACGATCGGATTAACGCAGAAGGTCTATGCACCACACGGTGGCGGCGGACATGGCGGTGGTCACGGTGGTGGACACTCACATGGTGGCGGCGGACATTCACACGGTGGACACCATCATGGTGGTCATCGCGGCGGTAATGGCGGCTATTATGGCGGTGGCTACTATGGGGATGGCGGATTAGGCTGGGAAGTACCATTAGCAGTTGGTGTTGGCGTCGGCGTTGGTGCTGCAGCAGCAAGCTCTAGCGATGATGGCTACGATGATTCTGATGACAATTCAGATTCTGAGTAAAATCAGATAGCATTCAACAGGAATTTGTATGAAAAACTATATCGCATTACTCTTGAGTTGCACCTTTGTATGCACACAAGCGATGGAACAAGATGATCATGTAAATGTACCCATTCTAGACCAAAATGGCATGCCAATTGATTACGCAACAATAATCATCAATCCATCTACCTCGTTATATGACCTACAAGATCTATTGCGTCAAAAAGTGGGTCCAGGAAATATACGTCCCCGCATGGGAGAACGAACACAAAATATTCCTGCATATTCAGCACCTTTGGCCACCCGACACCGATCAGCACTACATGTCCAAGAATGGATCGACCATATAAATCTTCGATTCATCCTAAACCAGTGATTAATAAACCACACTGCTATCTTCAACGTAAATCACAATATCGGTGCCATTGTGTTTGCTAAAGAATGAACTGCTCACGTGCGGACGAATAGAAACCGCGCAGGAACGCGTCGGTTTTTCGAACTCCAAAAGCAGCTCAGGCCCTTTGAATTCACGGCGAAGATTCCAGCCATAGCGTTCCATCTGTTCGTGAAAAAATTTACGCTGATCTTCGGCCTTGCAATCGCTGTAATACCCAAGCACTACTTGGCCGGTATACTGATCCTCGCTAAAGAGCGGAAGCCGTTCTTGGTAGGGCGGAATTGCGATATCTAACAATGCTGCTTCTTGCCGTTCAACGTCGCATAGATCGAAAACTGTTTTTTTATGGACTGCCGATTGATAACTGTTTTTTTGAGGCGATGTTTTCTGTTCAGACTCTTTTTTTACACAGCCTACAAGGAATCCACAGGCTACTACTATCACCCAGATACGCATTCATACTCTCCTACCCCTTGAAATGTATCTCACCAATAAAAATGGGGACTTTTAAAGTCCCCATTTTACTTTTCTAAGAAATCTACTTTTGTACCATCTCTGTTGCCGGTGCAACTTCTTGTGGTGCAACGCGTGTCATCTCTTGCTGAGTGCGACGCTCTTTGAGCCTTGATGCTTTGCCTTCACGATCACGCAAGTAATAAAGTTTTGCGCGGCGCGTAACACCATGACGGATAACCTTCATCTCATGGATCGTTGGCGAGTTTTCCGGCAGAATACGTTCTACCGCTACGCCGTTGCTGATTTTGCGCACTAAAAACGAGCTTGATGCCCCTTTTTTGTGACGTGCGATGATATCGCCTTCAAATACCTGGATACGCTCTTTATCACCCTCTTTTACTTTGAGGGAGAGTGCGACGGTATCACCCACTGCAAATGGTGGGAGTTTTACCTCTTTTTCGCCTATGTGGCGGATTGTTTCACGAGTAAGTTTTTGCGCTTTCATGCGGTGCCTTCTTGACTTTTAATGATTATACTTAATAACTGTAGCGGAATTTAACAGATATGCCAACCCCCAGGCCCTACGAAGTTTTAACGTAGTAGGGGGATCAACTTTTTACCGTCTATCTAGCCCCAACCATCTGTCGAATATAATCGCAGCAGCCGATCTGACCGAAAGATGGTTAAACTGAGTCATCCCCTCAAGTGGTACGAGTAAGTAATCGGCCCGCTCAATTATGTGTGGTGCCAAGCCACGCCCGGTGCCAAAGATAAAGAGCACTGGCCGCTTGTGGCGCCAGACCTCATGTTGATCATGGTAGGTAATGAGCCCACGATGATCGGCGGCAACGGCCGACGTAGCCACAATGAGTGGCTCTTGACCCGTTTGTGTTTTAATACGAGCAATTACCGCATCAAGCGAAGCTTGAATAAAAACCTGGTTGACCGCCTCAAACCGATTCGGATTATACGGCCGGCCCGGCCCATGATGCCAAAAATCTAATAATTTCTGCACCACCTTCTGCTGATCAGAAAGCGGCGTCACGATATAATATTCTTTAATGCCATACGTCCGTGCAGAGCGCGCAATATCATGAATATCGAGCGACGTCACTGAAGTTGTCCCCACCGTTTTTTCAGCGCTTACGAGTACATCACAATGCATGAGCGCTGCATAATGTGGTGGTATAGTAGCCTCCACCTCTTTTTTTTGTGCATCAGTTAACTCAGAACCGCGCAGCCACTCAAAATGACCAAAAACGGTCCGCTCAACCGCTTGTGCATGACGCCACGCATCAACAGCTCCATGATCCCCCGAGCGGAGCACTGCGGGCACCTCTTTGCCCTGCCAGCTGACCGGTTCTGTATAAGATGGATAATCAACGTAAGCATTTGAGAATGAATCATGCTCAACCGATGATTCTTTACCTACCACACCCGGCATTAAACGAAGCACTCCTTCTAAAAAGATCATCGCTGGTAAATCGCCACCCATGAGCACATAATCGCCAACGGAAAGAATCGCATCAGCATACTGCTCTTCCACCCGCGCATCCATACCTTCATAACGGGCAGGCAGCACCATTAGATGCTTTTTTTGCGCAATTTTTTGTGCAAGCTCTGCAAGCACTGGCTGCGTTATTTTTTT
>Ga0207061_1153_pt1 | contig 16246 bp, 8 predicted proteins | sample Alteio_BWMinCont_31_FD_153275 | JGI IMG/M metagenome (GOLD analysis project Ga0207061, IMG submission 153275) | Enriched cells from forest soil in Barre Woods Harvard Forest LTER site, Petersham, Massachusetts, United States -... | ecosystem: Environmental > Terrestrial > Soil > Temperate forest >... | reverse complement strand
CGCCGAGCGAATCTTCCTGTAATCGGAACATAATATCCCACCCCATGATATTGTCCGGGTGGAATCGAACTTCCTCTTCGGCATCCCGCAGGGCTTCTCTAATTTCGGTATTCAGCCGATACGTCGAATCCACCGCTTTTCCCAATTCGCAGATTGCCTTCATTGCGAATGCGCTCATCGCCGGTGTATTCGCAGTATCATATATTATTCCCTGCCAAAACCTGCCGTTATTATTGTCTTCTTCCGCATCCGATTCAAATCGAAACATAAAATATTTCACGCCCGGCACATCCAGAATAAATGACGTTGTCCATCCCGAATCCGTTTGGTCCATCGAAATCTCTTCCAAAAACGGAGCGGGCAATTCCGTCTGATTTACCGGGAAATCTGTGTATGAATAGAACAACAACGTTGGAACTAACGGACCCTGAAATGCCGACGTGGGATCCGTTGTGCTGTATTTTACAACGATTGTATCACCTGCATGGACATGCGCGGGGGAAAACGTTGCAACTGTTCGTGGGGCGGCAATCATCTGCATGAAACAAGCAAAATAGATTGAAACAATCAAATATGCAGTCTTTTTCATAGCGAAAAGAGTATATAATACCCAAAATATTTATCCATTAGTAACTATATAAATTTTCATTCGCTTTATTTTCGAATAAGCGCGGCATGACCCATTGAAACAATCCATATCGCCAATCCTGCAATAAAAATACCCCAGTGATATCCAGCTGGGACAAATCCTGTAAGAGAATTCGCTCCGGAAATCACTGATCCGAATGAATCATAGACAAACGACCAAATCACGAGCAATGTACTGAGCGCACACCCTGTCATTTCAATTCCGCTAAGACTGGAATCGTCTTTCCGCAACATGAGACAGCTGAACACAATCATCAAAACGGCGGTCGTGACAGGGGCAATTACCGGTGCAAGCCATGGTGCGGGAATGAGAAACAACACATCCCAATCAAGCAATGACGAAGGAAAACCGACCAATACTCGCAACCACACGTAATACAAAATATCCCACCCTGCGAATAATATCGAAAACATCCATAATGTCCGCCATCTTCCATTCTCTAGCATCAAACTCGCTGCGAAAAGCAATATCAAGGTTACGGCTTCACGGATAATTTCGATGACCAGGTATTTTTGTTCGATCACCCGCAACGGAAATATCGCCGATCCACCTGCAAAAAAGGCTTTCTGTAAATACGCCACGACCGACGCTTCGATAAATGAAAAACTCGCCACAAACAATATGATGGCGGTTATTTTTCTCCTATTCGTCATGTATTTGTCAAGAAATACTTACGGAACGGACCTTCCGAAACGGCGGTCTAATTCTTCCAGCGCAATTTTAATGACGATTGGCCTCCCGTGCGGGCATACGTACGGCATTTGCGTCGCGAACAAGCGGTCAATCAACGAATTCATCTCCGGCGGCGAAAGCGGATCGCCCGCTTTAATTGCGGCTTTGCAGGCGAACGTTTTGGCAATATAGTCGCGCATTTCCGATACGCCCAGGTTCCCTTGCTCGCGCGCGTTATGGATAAGCTCAGTAAAGACGCGTGTTTCACTCCCGGCTTTCACGTCGTGCGGCACCGCGTCAATGACAATCGTATTTTTCCCGAAAAATCGCACAACGAAACCAATCCCCTGCAAATCGGGCAGCAATTCTTTCACAAATTCAACGTCCGCCGGCGTCGCCTCAATATTGCACGGGAACAACAACTGCTGAGAAAACGGAAGTTTAGAGGAAAGCGTTGCAAGGGCTTTTTCATACAGCACGCGTTCGTGGGCGACGTGCTGATCAATGATGATCATGCCGCTTCTGATTTGCGCAATGATATATTTGTTATGCAGTTGCCAAATGCTTCCGCCAATGTCCGCCACGTCCTTGCGCAGGGAATCATGGTGAAAATCCTTTGTCGGCAATTCGCCGTCCGGCGATTGCGAGAACAAAAGAGAAACTGCGTCGTCGGTGATTTTTTCTTTCGGAGGATTTCTATTTTCAAACGGCGCTCCTGTTCTTCCGGAATAATTTCCGCCAAACGACGGCATGCGCGAAAGTGTCGACACCTCGCCCGTCTGCACGTTCACTCTATATTCTCCCATTGGTTCAAATTTCCCGCCAGTCGCAAACCGCAGATGTGCTCCCTCCGGCGCATTCCCCGGTGAATTATCGGAAGACGTCCCTTCTGGAATGGAAATTTCGGGAATGAGAGAATATGTTTGCAGCCCTTTTTTCACAAGGGCGTTCACGATCGTATACACCATGCGCTCGTCGTCGAACTTCACTTCCAATTTCTGCGGATGAACATTGACGTCCACGTGTTTGGGATCAATGGTGATGTACAAAAAATACGACGGATAATTTCCTTTTATCAGCACGTGCTCGTACGCGGAATAGACGGCGAATTGCAAGGTCTTGTTTTGAAAATACCTGTCGTTGAGATAGAGATATTGCTCCGCTTTAGTCCGCCGCGAAAACGTCGGCTGGCTGATGAATCCTTCAATTGAAACGACGTCTGTCTTTTCCTGAACGTACACGTGAGAACTCGCAAACGCTTCGCCAAAGAGTTGTTCAATCCGCCCGCGAATATCGGCGGGAGCAACGTCAATTATTTTTTCACCGTTGGACGTCAATTGAAATGCCACGTGAGGATGCGCCAGCGCGGAACGATACGCCGTTTCAAGACAATGCTTCAACTCCGTTTGGTCGGATTTGAGAAAATGCCTTCGCGCGGGAGTATTGTAAAACAAATGTTTGACAGAAACCGACGTGCCAACCGGAGCCGCGTCCGCCGCAGTTTCTTTCACTTCGCCTCCTTCAATCCGCACGACCGCCGCCAAATCGTCTTCAGCACGCCGCGTGCGGAGTTCGACGTGCGCAACGGCGGCGATTGACGCCAATGCTTCCCCTCGAAAACCGAGTGTGCGAATCCGATTCAAATCCTCCAAATCATGGAGTTTGCTCGTCGCATGATGCCCGAACGCCGCAATAGCGTCATCGGGGCTCATTCCCGAACCGTTGTCTATAACTTGAATAAGATTCTTTCCGGCGCCCGCTAAGACTATGTGAATGCTATCTGCACCCGCATCAATCGCATTTTCGACGAGTTCCTTTACGACAGATTCGGCGCGTTGTACCACTTCACCTGCACGGATTTTGCTTGCAAGTTGCTCCGGCAATATCGAAATAATTCCTGCCATTTAATTATTCCGCCTTCTTGAAAAAGAAAACCTTGCCGAAGATGTCTGCGTTGTAATAATATGTATGTGTTGAATTGTCATTCACTTGATAGAATGCAATTTTACTTCATTGCTGCCATCATGAATATCGGCAGGTACGCCGCAACTCATGCTAGTGCACGGCTTCAGCGCCATGTATGGCGTCATCACGGGTGTCTCCGTGAATGCGTTGCACATTAATTGCGCGCTTTCGTCAAATTGACTCATCGCCGGCAGACCTGTAATGTGTTCAATCGTTTTCAGAACGCTTGCCGTCGAATACATAGTATGATCAACCGAATGCCGCTTCGTATATGGTGAAATCACCTGCACCGCCGTCCGATGCGGATCAACATGGTCGGCTCCGCTTTTCCCGGCGCGTTCAACGACAAAAATTACAGCCTTATCCCAAAACCGTGAATGTGTAATAGCCTCAACAATCTTCCCTAACGCCGCATCGTTATCCGCAACACAATCACGTTGCGAATTTTTGTCCCCTGTGCCAATGCTTATTCGGTCATCGGGAAGCGAGAGAACCGTAACGGAGGTAATATAATCATGCACCTCAAAGACTTCAAACTCTCGCAGCCATTTGCGTAGTCGAGCTGAATCCGAGACGGAAGCAGTATCGGACGGGTAGGATTGCGCGAGCATGCCAAACAAATGTGTTTCAATTGACTTCGGCGCGGCAGAAAGCGAATCACGGTACGGCTCCGTGAACTCACCATAAACTCGGATTTTCTTGTTTTTCCAATCGCAGTAATCCCAGAGAAAACCTACCTTCGGAAAAGTTAAACTCGATTGCCCGGTGAATTGCCATGGCTCGCCATGATTGCCATAATATACCGGTATCATCTTCTCGACGAAATCAGGACAATACCCCCCCATTGCCCAGTTTTGTCCATCCGCTTCCGCGTCGCCGTCTGCGTAAAAATTGTCACATAGCGCGAACTCTCGCGCAAGGGCATGCTGATTCGGCGTAACATTTTCCGGATACTCACATAACGCCGAGTCTCCGTTTCCTTCTTTCATATCTCCTAAAATCTGATCGTAGGTTGTCTGACCTTTAACGATGTAAAAAATATATTTTATTGGCGACGGCGTTCCTCCGGTATCGGGAACAACAATGTTTCCACACGACTGATTTACCCGCCGTGAAAAATACGGCGTATTATGCAACACTTCTTGAGTGTAACCCTTAAAATCCTGCAATGATGGCACAGGGATTGATTCAAGCGTACCTCGATACAAAATGCACTCGTCTTCAGGCTTTGTCGTAGCGCTTGAATCAAGCATGGCGCTTCCTTTTGCATTTAAAATATATAATGTTTTATTCGTCACCGCAATAGAAGATGGATAATATCCCGAAGGTATCCATCCCATGACGTTCATTTTTTCCGGATTCCCGACGTTGAAGGCGACAATCGCATTGTTTCCGGCGTTACATATATATAATCGGTCTCCTTTCGGCGAGAGCGTAAGGGCGGTGGGGATGCTGCCGGGCATTTTCGTCTCAAATGGCGACGTTGAAAGTCGCTGCCTGCAAATCAACGGCGGAATATTTATTATTGCGACGACGTTGTCGCCCGGGCACGCTGCAAATAAACGTTCATGCTTTACATCTTCCACCAACGCGCCCGGATGATAACCAACCGGCACTTGCTTGATGCTTTTCATCGAATCAATGTCAATGATGTCCACAACTTCGCCGTCCCACTCGGAGACGTACACATACGGATACCGTTTTGATCGCAACGGTTCATATCCGATGCCGCCAATTGATACTCGTTTCACAACGGTGCGTGTCGTGGCATCAACGATAAATAATGCGCTGTCAGTATTTACAGTAACATACAAATAATTGCTGTCGCGATTCATGCCTGCATCAATGCCCGCAACACACATCCTTCGACTTCCGTCACGGATTGGAATTGAATCGCGCAAGACCAGCGAGTCATTCACAACATCTATTTCATAGATACATCCTGCATTCCCCCCGGAAGCGAATAAACGCGATGTGCTTGCCCATGTCAATCCGAACCATCCATTCGGCAGGTGAAGCATTGAAAGAACATATCCCGTTTCCGTGCTGTACAAACCGACTGAAACAGAGGCTATCCCGACATCCATAAATGCAATATACCGATTGTCCGGCGAGAGGCGCATGTTGATTGGGAATTGACCGCATGGAAGGCTCTCACCTACCGGTGAAAGTCCCCATCCATTGGGTAATAATACGCTTCCGTCTACACGTTTTCCCGGCAAATCCTGCGCACAACAATATACGCACGCGCAAAGCGCGAATGCGACAACCAACGTATATTTCATTCTATCGATATTGAACCTTCTCTGCCGAGTTTTTCTATCAATGCCTGGCGGGGATACGCTCCTTCGCGTACAATACGGAAAGTGCCGCCGGTAACATTCACAATCGTAGACGGCTTTCCAATTAATTCACCGCCGTCTATCGCCAAATCCACTTCTTGTTTCACATCTGCCGCGATTGTCGCGAGATTTACACCGGGCTGCTCGCCGTGAATGTTCGCACTCGTCGACAGCACTGGTCCATTGCACAATTCACAGAGCCGCCTGCAAAATTCATAATCGGGCACCCGTACGGCTATTGTATTTGTGCATCCGGGGATGGACGACGCCGCATATTGTGAACTTGTAAAAATGAACGTTACCGGCGCCGGAATGATCTTCTCCACTTTTTTCAAAACAGATTTAGGTACATCGCCGATGAGCCGTTTTAATACATCAAGCGAATGGACCAAAACGATAAAGTGTGTATCCTCTTCACGTTTCTTTATCGTAATAATCCTCTCGACGGCGGGCTTATTTGTTGCGTCACAGCCAATCCCGTAAATCGTGTCCGTCGGATAGAGAATCACGCCTCCGTCCTTTACGACGCGTGCAGTCACATCAACTGCTCGTTCGAGACCGCCATGAAGATCAACGACTCGCACGAACCGCCCCTAGAGCGACCACGCGCTGTAATGCCTCAATAACCTGATCGGTTGATATTTCTTTCATGCACAAATGCGTTCCAAGCGGGCACACATCTCCGCCGTGAATCATGCACGGTCGGCATATCAAGCCATTCGTCTGAACCACCTGATCATATATTCCCCGCGGAGCGAATCCAAATTCCGGAACCGTCGGTCCGAATATCCCGATGACGGGCGTTCCACATTCATTTGCAATATGTATCGGTGCGCTGTCGTTTGTAATTACCGCGTTCGCATCGCCTATGATATCGAACATTTCCTTTATTGTCGTCTTTCCGCAATGATTCGCCACCAACGGCGACTCGAGTGAATGCGAGATTTCATTGCATACATTAATATCATTCCTTCCACCACAGAGATCAACGCGCCAGCCCTGAGAAACACAAAATGTGATCACTTCCGCATAGCGTTCCGAAATCCACATTTTTGTTTTCCATTGCGTCCCCGGTGAAATTACTATACGCACGCCGTCATGCGTTTGTTTCACATGTACCGGTGCGAACCACTCTGTAAAAATACTTCTGTCCCGAGTACAAACGTCCAATAGAGATAAATTTCTTTGGACTTCCGGAAGCGTGTAATGATGCGGAACTCTATCCGTATATAACCACGCCGCCGGGCTTGTTGAAAATCCAACGCGTGTTTTGATTCCGGCGCGCCATGCCAGCAACGCGCTTCGAAATGAACGGTGTGGAATAAACGCGGAGGAAAATTTCTCGCCGGTAATTTCTTTCACAATTTTATTGAAAGAGCCGCCTGTTTTCTTTCGTTTTTCATATACGATGACGCGGTCAATACTCTCTTCTCCTTCCAATACATCGGCACATTCCGGTGTGATAACAACGCCCAAGAACTGCACAGGGGTATCTTTCTTCAATGCGCGCAAAAGCGGCAATGTAAGAATGACATCGCCTAAAAATGCGGTCTGAATGACAAGTGTGCGCGTAAGCGCCGATGCGTCAACTCGCCGTCGCATATTCGGCATGCTTCCAGCGGCGATGAAACCACAACCATTGCCCGGGCTGCTCCCGAATGGCGTTTTCAAGGACTTTTACGTGGCGCTCCGTAAGAATGCGGACATTCTCCTCATTATATCCGTCTAAATCGGCACTCGGTATTTCTTTGAATTTGACGATATACGTTAAATCAGGTTGGCGCTCGGCAAGACCGAAGATAAGCGGCGCATTGCATCGCAATGACAAGGCTGCCGCTGTTTTATAGGTCGGAGCGTTCCTTCCGAAAAAATCAACGAATATATCTTGCGGCGTTGCGGCTTGATCAACAAGCAACGCGATGGAGTGATTTGTTTCCAAGAGCTCCATCATCCGCCGCACTGCCCTATTCATCGGAATCACTTTATTGCCAAACCGCTCGCGCATTGAGTTTAAAAAATTATCTACGTATACATTTTTTTGGGGCTTTCCAACGATTGTCACCGGGCATCCCAAATACAACGGACCGGTCAGCGCAGCATATTCCCAATTCCCAAAATGTGCAGAGACGAAGACAACCTTTCCGTGTTTCATTATCAATGTTTTCACAGATTCCATATTTTCCGCGCGGATGATGTGTAATATTTCCTCGCGGGAAGCGTGGGCAATAAAGGGAATTTCAAAAAAAACGTGGAATAAATTACGAGCTGATTCAAACACGATTTTTTTCAATTGACCGGTTGAAATATCCTGATATGCCGATCGTATGTTCTCTTCAGCGATACGTATGCGTTCCGGGTGGAGAAACACGGCGATATATGCGGCAATTGTTGCCATATTCCACAGCAGCCGTTGCGGAAAGCGAGCCAAAATCCATTCTGCTGCACTGAACGCAACAGTGAGCATGCGACTCGCCATCACACTATTGTCCTGTTTGACCGGGTAATGCGTTTGAATAATGAGTTTGCCAATTCGTATCGTGCAATTCGTTCCGTTTAGTCGAATTTTCCAATTTATAATCGCTGTACCCGTTTTCATCGACAAAATCAAATTCCACTCCTCCTTCAATTCCATCATAATACCAAATGATAAACGGCTTGTTGTCCGTAGTAGAGATACCGGTATTGTCTATTCGCGACGGCGGTCCGTATTGCAAATATACTCTCCCACGATCCGTTTTCCATCCCTGCTTGAACATCGTTTTAAAATTGCTATTGACATAGTCGAGTGCTGTGCTATAACTTTTCAGCGTATACTTTCCATCAGGATCGTTGTTACGGGCTTTCCAAAATTCAAATAAAAATTTTGCCTTTGCAGGTGCCTCGGTTAATTGTTTAAATATGTCTTTTTCACTCGGTGTTGCGATAACGGAATACTCCTGAAAAAGCGTGTCTAGCGCACTTGATGTTTTATCGGCAAATTCACTCGACGCAGCATCCGGCGCATTCAGCGGGTCGATGAGAGCAGGTAACGCGGAATTATCAATGTAGAAATCTGCTATACCGCACACGACGCCTGCATTATCCGTTGGATTTGAGGAAGGAAATGCGCATATCCTGAGATAGTATTTGCTTGAAGTGAGCGATTCGACGGGGAGGGTCGATGTGAGAACTATTGAATTCGCGGTTTTCTTTTGAACCGCGAATTTGTCGTAATAGATATTTTTATCGCCGTCGTAGACCACGGTCTCAACACGAAAAGAATCTGTCTTGACAGCATGGTCGATGTTATACAATTCCGCGTAATATGTCAGTTGGAGATTTTTATCGTCATAATATTTCAGCACGTTTGGAATAATTTCAATGCCGTTCTTAATGAATGATGATTTTTCACCGGGTCCAGCATACCGGAATGAATTTCCCAATTCAATGCTGCTTAAATGAAGTCCTTGGGATGCAAAATCGCCCGTGATTTTTACATTTGGAATAGTTATCGTATCAACGTGCGAACGAGCATTTGTATCAACTGCGGTAATATTAAACGTGTATATGCCGGGTTTGAGCATAAATGAATGAGTGCCTACAAGAAAGTCCGATGCATCTTCGCCGGATTTCTTATTTGCAAGAAAACGCCATTGTTCTTTTACCGGCGATTGAACCCCGTACAGAGCCCCGTTCAACGTAAATTCTACCGCCGCGGCATCCTCTCCTGGTTTGCTTTTATCAGGATTAAAGGTTAACTGTTTGGACGATACGCCGTAATACAATTCCACAAGCGTATATGAGGTATCGCCGTAAAATTCGCAGATCGAATACCGAACTGTGATTGCTGTTTGCCCAAAAGCGTAATGCGTTATTAAAAAAAACGATAACGCGCAAAAACACCAAGAGCTTGCGCGTTTCAAACTGTTAATTCGGATATGTTTTTTTCTTTCCATTTCTTCATATATAAAACTAAAAACCCCATGTACAATACATGGGGTCTTTAGTTTTTTAATTATTTTTCGGTGCTTACTTCATAAGCATTAACTGTCTGATTTGCGTATAACCATTCACGTCAATGCGATAGTAATACACGCCTGTCCGCAACTCAGCTGCATCAAATGTGACAGTATGATCACCTTCTTTTTGCTGCCCATCTACCAGCGTTTTGATGCTATTTCCCATTACATCATATAACGCAAGGTGTACATTGCCCGGCTCCTGCATCTGATATTCAATCGTCGTTGTCGAATTGAACGGATTCGGATAATTTTGGTACAACGTGTATATGCTCGGAATAACAACTTCCTGGGTGTTACTGTACTCAATATGCCCGTCGTTATATATCTCGGCTAAGCGGTAATCATACGTGCCCGGCGAGAGTGAAAGATCAACTGCAGAATAGTTTGCACCGGTTGATATGCCGCCCGTTGCACGCAAGGAGCCGTTCGGAATTTCAGACCAATTGGCTGCACCTGCATCTGCGCGCTCGACATTGTATTGCACAATGCCGTTTTCACTCGCTGTTACCCACGATAAGTCAACGTTGCTGCCGCTCCGCGCTGCATCAAACGATAACAACTCGATTGGCACAGGAGCTTGCTCGTGCTGTAGCATGAATTGCAATGCGTTCAACATCACGTCTGTAATGCCGGAATTAGGATTGCTTCCGGATCGTGCGAGATGACGCCAATCGTAGCCAAAGGTGATAGCATTAAAGTTCGTCACGCCTACCTGCCCCCAGAACGTTACACCTGCAGCGGTATCTACACCTGCCGGGAGATTCGGATGCGCATTATAATAATACGCATATTCCGGTAGACCCACGTTAGTTTTCGCAACACTCAGTGCATTGATTCCATGATTATTGACGTCAGCGACTGACACGTTGGAAAGTTTCTCTTGAACGCCCGTTTCCAATCTGACGCCCGTAACTGTGCCCGTGTACGCCTGCCCTCCAAGCGGAGCGGTTCCGACATACCCCAGATACAGATAATGCCGCGTAAAATCAGTATCGACGACAGCAGGAATATTTGTAACCTGATCATGGTAGTACGCCAAATTCATACCTGCAATAATCAATCCTCTGCGCTCAGCTGGAGTGCCGAGATTCAAGAATTTCTTCAAGGATTGAATTTCATCGTATGATAAGGCATAACTGTAAGGCGTTCCATTTGGCGTCGTTGCCGACCCGTCTTCAGTTGAATATATTACTGTCTGCCAAGGAGCATAGGAAATATCTTCTGCTCGAGCAACTTTTGAACGGTCTATGACATCATACACCAAACCAAGCGTGTTCAACGCGTGGAAGATGCTGTCCACATTCGATACTCCATTTGCCGTGCTGCTATTATAACTCACAACCGTTGGATGCGACTGCACAAAAATTTGCGTAGTCTCGTATGCTGTGTCGTTAATCAGATTATTATCAGGTGGAACCATAACCTGAATGTAATACGTGCCCCCGTTCTGCGCTGTGAATCCAGGGAACGTTACATTTATCGTTTGATTGATATTGAAGTTTTCTATCACCGATGTTGACAAGACAAGGCTTCCGTTCGGACCTGAATTTCTAACAGTTAATGTTACAGGTTTTTGCAATTGAACGGTATTGCCGGCATTTCTAATCGTCGCTTGAACGACAATTGGATTTGCGGACATAATAGTCCCGCCAGTACTGACTGGCGTTGTAATGTTCAACACCGAAAGATCGTTCGAAAACTGCAATCCATTGAATTCATCTGCACCCATATCGTACGCGACACCGCCAACACCACGCACAGAACCGTGAATATCTGTTTTCACAGGGGTGTTAATTAGGAGCGCCCCAGACTGGTACGCGGGACTCCAAATGCCGGATACGAATGGCTGAATATCGAGATCAACTGGCTGTTGAATTGAAATGAACTGCGGATTCCCGTACACGCTATGTTCATCATTGTTGGAGCCAGCCTGCCACGATTGAAGCGTAGTATAGATTCTTCCGTCGTGGAAATTGCCATTCGGATCAAGTATCTGCAAATTCACAAGTTGATTTGCCGGATTCGTTTTTGATCCGAACCAATATAGGTTCTTATCAATATTTACATTCAGTTTCGGATCCTGAACTTGGAATTGATAAATTGCTTTGCTCGATCCCGAATCGTCATTGACAAAAATGTTATTAAATATCATAACATTCTGTGAGCGATTCAACGCTAAATCCACAACAGCACCGGTTTGGGTAACATGACCCGTTATCCACACTGTATTATTGATGATAGAATCCTCTTGGGTAAAATATTGGTTAAGCGTTGGCACTGCCTCTGTAGCGTTATTCAGTCCGCGGGCATCCCATAAGATTCCCGTGGCGTTTGCCGTTACATTACCAGTGTCAATATCCCAAATCATATTATTCCATGCGACATTGTGCGTCGTGTCAGGATGCAGCCCAGGCGTATATTGCGAGGAAGGCGCATTAGGAGTATTGCCCCATACCGTGTCTTCTATTACTTCCAAACCGACAGCCGCATTGCCGGCCATTGCAGTGAGGTCATGGATGTAATTATTATACACTTGTGCATTGACAACATATCCCTTCGCAGAATCTAAATTGGGAGAGAGGGGAACACCACCGTCAAATGTCAAACTGCACCTTGTACGAACGCCTCCAAGACCAATGCCTTGTACCTTTGCATCTTCATCGGCAAAACTCCCGCATGGAGCGGCAGTAGATGAATTGACAATATTATATACCTGATTGTCGTGCACTTTAATATTGTATTGATTCGTTGCCAAAATTCCGGCGCGCCCGCAATTGGAAATAACATTATTCGATACAGTGGAATTGGTATCCATCCGCCACGTATATTGACCAGGTCCCGCTACGAAAACCGGAGCCAGTCCCTGCAGCCAAATTCCCGTTCTGTACCCTTGAATACTATTGTTGTTGTAGAAATTATAATTACAAGCAAAAGTATCAGCTCCTGGAGGGGGATATGAATTATGCTCCCAAATGCCAATTGAATTCTGATTTTGTTTCTGTGTCGAATTGCCAACGACCACCGGCGTCATGATGTTGCAATCACTAATATTTACTTCTGAAGCGCCATCGGTTAGGAAAAACGCAGGATAACCGGCCGTGGTTTGAACAATACTCAATGATCTATTCGGAGGTGCATTGTTTCCGGCATTATTTCCGTCAAATCCGACATAATTTACTGTATCGGTCATCAGTATTTCAGAACCCGAATTCAATGTTATAGTAGGTGTATGGGTTACATAAGGAGCAAAGGTCGCACGCGCCCCTGTAATGGTCCTAATCCATGCGTTATTTGCCCCAGGTGCGAATATACGGAACTGTGCAAATACCAAAGTATTTGAAATCGTATAATTGTTATCAGTCAGAACAAACGTGACATTACCGCCGATTCCTCTGTAATTCAAACTATCGCGAGCCGCAGATATTGTCGGAATATCTTGAGCGAATCCTACATTATATACCCCCGAAAGTGGAGGAATAACCGTTATAATCAATTTCGTCGTGTCATTCGAAGGATTTTGATCGTCTTCCTGAGGATACGTTGAATTATATAAATTTGAGAACATAATCAGTTCATACGTACCTGAGGCTGCCGGAGTCCATAACTTTCCAAAATCCGGGTTTGAATTGAATTGGAATCGTCTTTGTCCGTCGGATATATTCAACTCCTGAAGCGTATCAACCGCTGTATCGACAGGCGCATCACCGGCATTAATCGGATATTTCCACGCTTGGAAATAAATTGGAATTTCCGCGACAAAATCCGCTCCGTTGTTTTCAAATTTCCCAACCGGATCAAACGGGGCGCCAACGGGAATTTCATACGCGCCGCTCAGCGGATTCGTCGGGCATATTACACTGTCCGCTCTCACGTCGTATTTCCAGTAATATTGGTAGTTTTGTTGCAATGTATCGTTGCCGTGATTATTATCTAATCCATACAACGAAATCATTTCAAATGTGTATATTCCCGCTGTTGATATCGCAGACTGAGGCAGCGTGCTGAATGTTACCGAGAATGACGCACCGGACGGAATATTTGCCGTCACAACTTGCGTATTGTCGTATAAGATGTTACCTGGTGCAGTAGAAAGCCACACTTTACATTCAACCTTAAATCCATTCGCAGCATTTAATCCTATGTTTCGAATTCGACCTTGCGGCGTTGGCGCAACGCCTACAATATCATTTACCCTCGTACTTTGCGGCTGGGTAAATACCAACGGTTTCAAATCATACGGGAAACCGACTATAAGATCATGTTGCAAAGTATCATTGTGGATATTACAATCCCATCCCGGATAGTCGACAATTCCTTGCACGATGTACTCACCTTGAATTTGTGTTGCGGTCGGAAGAACCAATGGCAGCGCAATTGGATTCGTTTGAGAGCATTGTGCCGTTAAAGAAGCGGTAAGCGATGTTGATTGATTATAAAGGAGATTTCCCGGATTTCCGAGCTGATACATTTGATACGTAAGCGTTGCGCCGGAACCATTGTATGGAACATTGCCTACAAGGCGTGTGGTAATCGTTGGCGTGTACGTTTGCCCTGCAACAATAACCGCGCTATCCGCAATATTGCCTAACGTTGCAACTGCAAGATCCTGATTATACGGACCATTACAGATACAGTTATCTATATATACAGGGGAAATTGATGAATATCCGCCACGACCTGCCCCAAAATCATAAATGCGAAAACGAATAGCTGCCTTTGTTGATTGCGCTATTGCTCCGGGCAGCTGCACCGTAAGTGTTGTCCATTGCCCTGAATTCGGCGCCTTATAAGGAAACTGGCATGGATTTGGAAATAAGTTAGTCGTGTACTGATAGTTTGTTGCCGCAATACCGCCGCCCGCAATATCCAAATCGCCATAATTCGCCACAACCACCCATGTTGGCGAAGGTTGAGTTACATCCGTAGTCGCCTCTACATACATACCCGGGGTGCCTGCATTAGTGAAATCCGGGATATAGCAAAAATCAAATTGAAACGTTGGAGGAGGAAGGGACGGATCGCATGATGAAGCAAAATTGACTTGCGGACTCGTAAGCGTTGCCTCAATATATGTTCCGCTGCCCGAACAAGACATATCAAGGACAGCGGAATTCGAACTGGTGCTGTAACCGCCAGGACCGTGTATACACCACGCGCTATTTGTAACAGCAGTACTGTTTTCTCTGAACGTTTGTCCGTACGTCCATGACGTCGGGCAAGAAGGCCACACCCACCCCGGACCAGTAGCATATACAGGACCGTTTTGCGGATTACTTGTTATCGCGCCTGACCATCCATCCCAGCCGTTTTCAAAACCTTCGTTCAGCACCGGCAGCTGCTTACATCCTGTTGGTAATTGAGCATGCCCCGCAGTACCGAACAGGCAGATAAACGTTGATAATATTATAAGACGAAACCATGTATTCATTTAATAGCCTCCAAGGCGAATGAATTGTGAGTTTATTCAGTTTTTAAAATTTAACGTATTACGAACACCCTATTGCAGTCAATTATGAGAAAAGTTTCACAGAGTCTCAAATCATTAAATCTCAACAAATGCAAATTAGTAATAAATATGCTTCATGTCAAGTGTTTCACCAATTTTTTCCACTCATTTTACCCTAAAAAGCGGGAAAAAAATTCACGGTCGTATTTGGACATTATAAATATCCATTTATATTAGGTTTTCTTCATGTTCAGTGTTGTGCCTGCTGCGGGATTCGAACCCGCGACCCACTGATTAAGAGTCAGTTGCACTGGCCAACTGTGCTAAGCAGGCGCGCAAATATAAGCAACGCCGCTTGAGCAGACAAAGGTTTTCTTCGGCAAACGCTATTTCGTTTTGTTCAAAGCAACTGATTTATGTATTTTTGCACTCTTCTTTGTGCGCCCGTAGCGTAACTGGATAGCGCATCTGACTACGGATCAGAAGGTTGGGGGTTCGAATCCCTCCGGGCGCGCTTACTTCACCACCAACATGCTCTTCTGCGCGGCGAACAATCCCGCTTGCATTCTGTAAAAATACATTCCGCTTAATATGCGACCCGCAAGGAACTGCACAGTATAGCTTCCTGCTCCCTGGTCGGCGTCAACCAACCGTTCAATCTCCCTGCCCGCCACGTCATAGACGCTCAGTAGAACATGCTCCGTTTGCGGTATCGAATATTCGATTGATGTTGAAGGATTAAAAGGATTGGGATAATTCTGCGCGAGTGAATATCCGCTGAAAATTTCTTGCGACGTCAATTGAACCGTTATTGAATCATGCGCGGCTGGGTACATCGAATTTGCATTGGCGGAAATCGGCGCTGGTGTTTCTATCAATGGAATCGAATACAACGATCCCATCGGCTCAACTACCACATTGCCGGTTATAACGACGTGCCCGCCGTTGACGTACATGCCGTTCGCATTTTCTGCAATCGGAGAATAGAGAACCGAATCTCCCTGCATCGTGATCAACGCGGAAAAATCAGTTTGAAAAAGATTTTGCGACGACGTAGCAAATGTAACGTTTTGCAGCGATGCCATTGAATTTTCTTCGAAGTCAATGCCGCCCCACTGGTTTTGATCGTACCCCGTTACCAGCACGCGCGCGTTTTCCGCTCCGGCAATAT
>Ga0207061_1148_pt1 | contig 16307 bp, 16 predicted proteins | sample Alteio_BWMinCont_31_FD_153275 | JGI IMG/M metagenome (GOLD analysis project Ga0207061, IMG submission 153275) | Enriched cells from forest soil in Barre Woods Harvard Forest LTER site, Petersham, Massachusetts, United States -... | ecosystem: Environmental > Terrestrial > Soil > Temperate forest >... | reverse complement strand
TGTCGGCGACCGCGGAGCCGGAAATGCCGCTGAGAAAGGTCGTTGCCAGCACATTGACCACCGACAAGCCGCCGCGCACGCGGGTAAAGCCGACCAGCACGTCGGCGAAGGCGACCAGGCGGCGCGCCATGCCGCCTTCGGCCATGATGGCGCCGGCGAGCACGAAGAACGGAATCGTCAGCATGGCGACCTTGCTGACGCCGTCGGAGATTTTCAACATCACCGCTTCGAGCGGAATGCCGATCCAGAGCGCGCCGGCGATCGCGGCGAGCGCCAGCGAATAGGCGATCGGCACGCCGATGAAGAAGCAGAAGAACATCGTGACCAGCAATACGGCGACATCCATGGGCGCTGGCTCGTTTTGCTTCGCTCAGTGATGTTGCGTGGCTTCGGGATCGGGCGGCATGCCGAAGACCACGCGCTCGACGACGAAGAGGAGAAGAATGGCGCCGCCGATCGGGATCGGCAGATAGGTTACCCCGACCGACAGCGAGGGAAAATCCGCGATGGTGTTGTACCAGGTCGCCGCCACCAGTTTTTCGCCGTAGATCACCATAAACAGCGCCATGGTGGCGACCAAAAGCTCGGCCAACAGCTCGGTGAGCCTGCGCAGCGGGGCAGGGAACATTTGAACGAAGAACGACACGTTCATGTGCAGCCGCCGACGATAGCAGGCCGCGGCGCCAATAAAAGTGAGCACGATGGTGAGCAGGACCGCGGTCGGCTCCGGCCACGACGCCGCGCTGTTGAGCACGTAGCGGGTGAACACCGCCCACGGGATCACCGCGGAAATCAACACCAGCGCGGTGCCGGCGACCACGACGCAAAGGAGATACAGCGCGTCCATCAGCTTGCGATAGAGAAGCGCCATGGGTGCTTCCGGAGGCGAGGGGGCCTTTACCCGTATCGCGTCATGCCAATTTGTCGGAGTCTACGAAACGTCCTGGATGCGCTTGATCGTGGCCGAGTACTTCGGCCCGTATTTGTCCCACACAGGCTTGACCGCAACCTGGAACGGTTTCTTGTCGGCAACGTCGATGATCTCGTTGCCGGCGGCCTCGGCTTTTTCCAGCGCCGCCGCCTCGTATTTGTTCCACAGAACGCGCTCTTCGGTCTGCGCCTCGCGGCCGAATTTCTTGACCAGCGCCTGGTCGTCCTTCGACAGCGTGTCCCAGGTTTTCCGCGAAAACACCAAAATCTCCGGCACGATCAGGTGCTGGGTCAGGGTGTAATATTTGGCGACCGTATAATGGTTGTCGAACACGTAGCTCGGCGGATTATTCTCGGCGCCATCAACGACGCCGGTCTGCAGCGCGCTGAACACCTGGTCGTAGCCCATGGCGACGCCGTTGCCGCCGAGCGCGTTCATCATGTCGACGAACATCGGATTGCCGATGACGCGGATTTTCAGGCCCTTCAAATCCGCAATCGTATGGACCGGCTTCTTGACGGTGTAGATGCTGCGCGCGCCGGCATCCATCCAGCACAAGCCGATCAGTCCGGCTTTGTCGTTGTTGGTGACCTTGTCGAGGAGCTCGGTGCCGATGTCGCCGTCGATCACCTTCTGCATATGCGCGGTATTGCGGAACAGGAACGGCAGATTGAACACGTTGAGATCGTCGATCACCGGGCCGAGCGTGCCGACCGAGACGCGGGCGAGCTGGATGGCGCCGACTTGCGCCTGCTCGATGGCTTCCTTTTCGCCGCCGAGCTGCATCGCGGCAAATATCTGCACGCTAAGCCGGCCATTGGTCGCGGCTTCGAGTTTCTTGCCAAGACTTTCGACCGCAGCGACCGTCGGATAGCCCGCGGGATGAACGTCGGAGGCTTTGAGCGCCAGCTTCTGCTGCGCGATCGCGCGCGTGGCAAAATCTCCGGCGAGGCCGGCAACTGCGGTTAAGGCGCCAAGACGAATGACTGTGCGGCGGTCCATGACAATCTCCTCCCACCAGTCCCGCTTATGTGCTGCGGGCGCTTTGGCCGCGCCGGACCGAACCAGCCGGTTGACGGCGCATGCACGTTATCATGTCATACGCCGATCTTGATCGAAAGTGCGATCGAGCACGGCCAAATGGCCGATCGCGAGGATTTTTCATGCAGACAGTACTGGTGACGGGCGCGGCGGGCGGCATCGGCACGCGACTGCGCAAGCTTCTCGACGGCGTCTATCCAAATTTGCGCTGGAGCGATATTCGCGCGCCGGCCGACATGGCGAGCCACCAGACATTCGTGCAGGCCGATCTCGCCGATCTCGCCCAGGTCGAAAAGCTCGTCGACGGCGTCGACGGCATCGTCCACCTCGGCGGCGAGTCGGTCGAGCAATCCTGGGACCGCATTCTTAATGCCAATATCATCGGCTGCTACAACCTGTTCGAGGCGGCGCGGCGCATGAAAGTCAAACGCGTCGTCTTCGCCTCGTCGAACCACGCAGTCGGCTTCTATCCGCGGCAGCGCAAGATCGGCACCGACGCGCCGGTGCGCCCGGATTCGCGCTACGGCGTCAGCAAAGCCTTCGGCGAAGCGATCGGCGCGCTCTATGCCTATAAGCACGGCCTGCGCGTGACCTGCATCCGCATCGGCAATTTCGCCGACGCGCCGGTCGATCTGCGCCGGCTTGCCATCTGGATCAGCCCGGAAGACCTGGTGCAGCTCATCCGCATCGGCCTCGATCATCCGGACCTGCGCCACGAGATATTTTTCGGCGCCTCCCACAACGAGCGCAGCTGGTGGGACAACGAAGCGGCCTACCGCTACGGCTATCGCCCGACCGGCAACGCCGAAGACTTTGCCGCCGCGGCACTCGCCGCGCAAAAGGCGCTTGCCGCCGATCCGATCGGCGATTGGTACCAGGGCGGCGCGTTCTGCAGCGACGAATACGACAGCGGTTTCGATGCCGCGGCGACCTGAGCCGTCACCGCACCTGGAAAACCAGCTTGCCCCGGAAATGCCGGGACTGGCTCAGGCGGTGCGCGTCGGCGGCTTGCGACAGCTTATAGAGCTTGACCTCGGGCGGCTTGACGCCGCCGGCGAGGAACACTTCGGCGATGCGCTCCATCGCCTTGCGCGAGCGCGGCACCGGCGGCCGCAGCGCGGTGACGTCACCGCGATCGGGTTTTGGCGCCTCGGCGCCTGAGGCGATAAAGGCGGCGCGGCCGCCCGGCTTGAGCACGGCAAAGGATTGCTTCGCCACGTCGCCGCCGACCGTATCGAACACGGCGTCGCAGCCGGACACCGCGCGGGTGAAATTCTGCGCGTTGTAGTCGACGACCTGATCGGCGCCCAGCCCGCGCACATAGTCGACGTTCGCCGCGCTGCACGTGGTGATCACGCGGGCGCCGAGATATTTGGCGAACTGAATGGCAAAACCGGCAACGCCGCCGGCGCCGCCCTGGATCAAAATCGTCTCGCCGCGCTGAAGCTTTAGCGTGTCTTCGACCGAATTGATCGCGGTCAGCCCGGTGAGCGCCAAAGCGGCGGCATCGATATGCGATAGCCCGTCCGGCTTCTTGGCGACGAGGGCGGCGGGGATCGCGATCTTCTCGCAATAGGTGCCTTCCTTGCCGGCGCCGAGCACGCCGAACACCGCGTCGCCCACTTTAAGATCGGCGCCGTCGCCGACGGCGCTGATCACGCCGGAAAAATCGCGGCCGGGGATTTGCGGAAATTTGACGTTGGAATGGCGCGCATATTCGCCGGCGCGAAATTTCCAGTCGGCGGCGTTGACGGTCGCGGCATGGACGTCGACGATCACCTCGCCCGAGGCGGCGATCGGGTCGGGCAGATCGCCGTATTGCAGCACTTCGGGCCCGCCGAATTTGTCGATGTAAGCCGCTTTCATTGGATCAGGCTCTCCCTATCTGGGGCTTGCGGCGACCGGCCATCCCGGCAGGACGCTCAGCGATAGATCATTGCATTTTTGGGCTCTAAAAGCTGCGGCAGATCGCAGCCCGTCCCGTAAAACCACAGGCGGTGAATATTTGTCAAAACCTCTTCGCGCTCGATTTCGCGAAACTTGCAGAACGCCACGATTTGGTCGCCGGCCCGGTGCATATGCAGCTCTTTGCCCCACTGTTGCGCGCTGAATATGGCGATGATTTTTCCGGGAAACACCGACTGGAAATGCGCCGCCGCCTCGATCACGTCGTAGGTGGTCTTGCCGAATGTCTGCCGGTCGAACGACATGATCGGATAGTCGATCTTGACCCAAGCATCCCGGTAGGTCTCGACCGCATCGCTGCCGTTGCGCTCATACATCGACAGCAGCGCGGCGGGACTGATGTCCAGCAAATGGCGGCCCAGTTTTTCCGCGTGCTCGATTTCATAATCCGTCACCCAGGAGAGCTTTGGTTGCGGTCGTTCCTCGCGCACCGCCGGAGCAGGCGCCGCCGGCCGCAACAGCGCGCTTGTCGTCACGAAGCCGACCAGACCCGACGCGATTGCAAGAGCGGCGACCGCGGCGATCTGGGTTTTGGACGACTTGCCAAGATAGGACGCAACGATCGGCGGAAGATATTCTGCCGATTGGCGCAGGCCTCTTGCGGCGATGGCGCAAAGTTCTCGAGACGAATTGCGTAGATGGAGCGCGACGATCGGCCAGAGATATTCGGTCGCTCGGCGCAGATAACCTGCCGCTGTCCAAAAATATCCCGATGAATTGCGCAGCCAGCCCGCAACGGTCGCCCAAAGCGACGTCGCGGCTATTTTCAGACCCGTGGAGGCCCAATACGCAGGCGAGGCCACGGAACATTCCCCCCCAACGCAACGACTGCTACACGTAGACGCGTACTGTCGCATCTGCTTCGCGAGAGTCAATCACAATGGTGGCGCGTTACCATCATTTGGCCATTGGGATTGCGCAATTCGGCCACGACCTCACGCTGACATCCTGACGCGCGATACGGCGTCGGGAAAATGCGCAACGCGATCGAAGCCGGAGAAACCTTTAAACGCAAATCTTGGGACAAATGTATGCGTGAGGAGCCAGAGATGAGCGAGCGGACGCGCGAATTTTTGGAGCACTGGCTGGCGAGCCATGTCGGGGCGGTTGCCGACGAGTACAGGATGCGGGAAACGGTGCGGCTGGTGGCGCTGTGCCGGGAGGACGCCATCCGCGCCGGCATCCCGCCGGACGAGCTGCGAACGGCAGCGGGCGGCAATTTGATCCAATACATGTTGGCCGCCTTGAGCGCGGCGGCAGCGCGGACGAGGCAAACCGCCGATTTGGATTAGTCAAAGTTCTTGGATTAGTCGAAGCTCTTGGGTCAGCTGAAATTCCCTTGGGTGACGGCTTTGCGCTTTTGCGGGATTGAGGCCTTTCCGCCCTCAACCGGAAAAATCTTGCCCAATGTCCCGTGAATCGGTTCAAGTTACGGGGGGCGGCCGGTTTCATATAAGCAGGGAGGATTACAGGATGTTGCGAACGGTCTTTTTGGGTGTCGCGTTGGCTTTCGGTCTCGCAACCGCGGCCGGCGCCGCGGTCACGCCCGCTGTTGTCGGCAATGCCAACAGCTTGGTGATCAAGGCTGCGGAAGGCTGCGGGCCGGGATTTTGGCGCGGTCCGGGCGGCAAGTGCCATCCGATGTTCGATGGCAGGGCCTGCCCGCCGGGATATCATATTGGCCCGGAACGCAAGAAGTGCTGGCCCAATTAGGATTGCCCGGGGCCGCCGCTGGCGGCGGCCCCACCCTCATTTATGGGCTGGTCGGCGGACGATCACCACTACCTGCGGGCGTGCGGCGCCGGTCGCCCGCCGGGGGGAACGTATTGCGTATTGGCGTTGCAGAAACCGCCCATGCCGGCGAGCGTGGCCATGCACTGGGCATAGGTCGTGAATCCGCAATTGGTGCCGCCCAGGCCGCTGTACTGCGCGCACCACGGATAATTTTGCGCCTGCGCGGGGCTGCCGATTCCGGCCGTCACGGCGAAAATTGCCAGCACGAAAAGCAGAATTCTCATGGCCGATCTCCCGGTGTTGCGACGGTGCTCAATCACTAACGCCGAGCCGGCGATATTATTGCAGCAGTGACGCAGGAAATTTCTCCCTGATTTTACTGGCCCCCGGGGGTGCGTTCGGCCACGCGGCGGGCCAGCTGCGATGCCCGCCCCGCGCCGCCATGTTCATCGCCCCTTCAACGTACCTATAAATTCAATGACGTTGCTGCGAATTGTTTTTTGCTCGATCGCGAGAAAGCCACGGACAAGAGCCGCGCCTTCACGGGTCGCGAGAAATGAAAGGATTGCGCCTTCCGATAGCTCGCCCTCTTTCTGCGCCGGCATCTTCTTGCCGACGGCCGGTGCGCCCTCAAAAAAATAGAACGGCGAGACGCCCAGCGCGTCACTGATTTGTTGCAGGCGCGACGCCCCGACACGGTTCGCTCCTCTCTCGTATTTCTGAATTTGCTGGAAAGTGATGCCGACCGCGTCGGCAACCTCGGTTTGGCTCATTCCCAAAAAGATGCGGCGGGCGCGAATCTTTTGCCCGACGTGGGTATCTACCGCAGTAGGCCCTCTGCGGCCGGTCGACGACTTCGCCATGTCTGAAATCCTTTCATTGCAACGAAACCCTAGGGTTGTTGGCACAAACCGGTTGTCGCGTCAAAAATTGCCCGCCGGCCGGCGCCGGTCAGCCGAGCGCCGGGCCATACCGCGTTTCCCGGTGCAGCTCCGTACCAAACGAGACACCGTTGCCGTGCGGCGGCGCGTTAACCATACGCCAGTCGTTCTTAACGCTCGTTGTTAATACTTTGTTAAGGTTGCCGCCTTGCCCCGAGGCGAGTGCGCCTGAGTTCATGCCAAATTTCCGCAGGATCAATTCACCGGTCGCGCTCGCCACATGCGGCATGTTCCTCGTGCCGGAGCCTTTTGGCGCCTGCCTTTTGCTGGCAGCGGCCATCTGGTGGCTGTGGCGAATAGCAGGATGCCCGTGCCGTGGTATGGCGTCTTCGTTCCGGGAGATGGTCAGGCGCCGCCTGCACTTGCCCGGCGCTCATTCGCCCGGCGGCGCATTGGGCGAGAAGTAGCCGAGATCGAACGTCGTCGGCGGCAATTCCGGTTCCGACAAGACAGTCTGCGCCTTTGCGACCATTGTCGCGGCCGAATGCTTCATCCTCTCGCTGCGCTACTCAAAACGGCATGCAGTACCAGGCGTTAGAAGCAGTTGCACAATAACCCACGGTTACTGCTCGCACGCCGTCGACGCGGGCTACAGCTTCCAGCGCCTCATCGGAGACATCGCAGGTCATGAGGGCTTGGTCGATTGTGGCCAGATCGGCATCATCATCTTTCATAACAACCTCCGAAGATCCCGAGCCCCCCGTTTGGTACATCCTGGAAGGCATCGGCACTATGACTTACGTCACACGTCTAGCCGAGCAACGACGGCAGCTTGGCGATGTCGGCTGCTATCCGCCGGGCGTCGTCGCGCGTGAGCAGCTTCGCTAACGATCGCCGGCGCGGGTCATCCTCGAAATAGACATAGGTGATCGCTTGGCCGTCCCGATCCCATACAATGATGCAGCCGTCGAGTTCTTCGACGGACCATGGCGCTGGAAAACTATCGGGCATGACGGCAGCGTCCCACGTAGGGGCGCGTGGCGCTGTGTCTTGCATCACACAGCGTCTGCGCGGCGATTCCGGCCCGCGCAATCTGCAGGATTGTCGACCATCGGTGGCCCTCTGATTTGAGCTTTGTCGATCGGCGTCGGATCGTCATCCGGCGCGCGAGAGCTAAGGGCGGTTACGGCGATGGTGGATCAATTCGCCGCCAGCGATACCAGGAGACCGTCACTGTGGTTTGCGCGGTCGCGGAGCGCTGCCCGTTGTTGGCGGTGAGGGTGTAATTGGTCGTTTGCGTTGGTGAGACCTGGATCGAAGTGCCGTTCACCTCGCCAATGCCGCTGATGGAGAGCGAAGTTGCGCCGGAGACAGACCACGAAAGTGTGGCGCCCGATCCTTGTGCGATTGACGCGGGAGTGGCGGCGAAGGAAGCGATGGTGGGAAGCGAGTTGTTAGCGCCGCTGACTACGATCGCCTGCGTCATTGACGGTGGCGCGGCGGCGCGGGGGGACATGATCGGAAGAGAGAAGACGTTTCCGCTCACGACAATCGGCACCGTCGCCACGCCAATACTGGCAGCGTTTAGGAGTGTCGCCGTATAGGTGCCGTCCGATACATAGGTGTGTGAGGTCGTCCCGATTCCCGTGTAGCATGGCAGGTTTACAGTGCACGCGATACCGGACGGACTAATGCCCATCGGGCTGGTTATTCCGTCACCGAAATCTACCTTGTAGCCTCCACTTATGTCTGGGGACTGCACCTGCGTCACAAACGTGACGGCGAGAGGCGCCAGGCCGGTTGCCGGAGAAGCTTGCAGCGTAGGAAGGGAAAAGCGCCCGATCCTACTTGGCGTCGTAGTATAACCTTCACCAGTTTCGGTGAACCACAAGGCGCCGTCCGGCCGCGTCGTGATGCCTGTGGGGCCGGTGTTGCCGTTATTATTGGCTGCGGCGATCGGGAATTCGGTAATCACACCAGCGGTCGTGATGCGGCCGATCTTGCTGGGGTTCATCCCCATACAGCAACCTTGTTCGGTGAACCACAGCGCACCGTCCGGCGCAGTTGTGATGGCATAGGGATAGCTACCGTCCGTGGGGAGAGGGAATTCGGTGATCGCACCGGCGGTCGTGATGCGGCCGATGTAGTTGCCATAAGAGTCAGTGAACCACACTGCGGCGTCTGGCCCCGTGGTGATTCCGCCGGCGTTGCCAGACACGAGTATGCTGGGGAGTGGGAATTCGGTAATCACACCAGCGGTCGTGATGCGGCCGATGTTGCTGGGCGAACCTTGTTCGGTGAACCACAGCGCGCCGTCCGGCCCCGTTGTGATACCAGACGATACATTGCCGATCGGGAATTCCGTAATCACGCCAGCGGTCGTGATGCGGCCGATGTTGCTGTTCACGCAAAAGCCGATATGTGTGGGGGTGCATTCGGTGAACCACAGCGCGCCGTCCGGTCCCGTCGTAATGCCGCTGGGCCTTTTATTCATGTAAGTAGGAGGGTTGGGAGGAAGTGGAAATTCGGTAATCACGCCGGCAGTCGTGATGCGGCCTATGCTGCCCGCCTCATCGGTGAACCACAGTGCGCCGTCTGGCCCCGTTGTGATGCCGAGAGGAAAGGCCGGGGAGGAGGGCGGAAATTCCGTTATCACACCTGCGATAGTGATGCGGCCGATGTCGTTTAGCTCAGTGAACCATAGCGCTCCGTCGGGCCCCGTGGTGATGCCTTGGGGGTTGCTATTGGCCGTAGGGGTCGGGAATTCAATAAAGCTCTGCGCTGGGGCTAACGTGGCGCCGCCCACGGCCGCCCCGAATAGGACGATGAGCACCAGCAGCAAACGTTGCCATCGTTTCAGCATGAGTGAGTTGCCATCCTCTCAGGTCTTCAGGTGAGACCGAACCCCGGGCCGGCTGTTATGCCCGCCCGGTGTCAAACTCAGTTTGGCGAAGGCCGCGGCTTCACTTTGGACTTTGGAGTGACTTGCGCATCTCCAAGGGGTGGAGGAGCGGTACGCGCCGCGAATGAAACGGCGACACCCATGCAAATAAGTCGCAAGCAACCCTCCCCTCAACCCGGCCCCATATTCCCGCAACCATAGCGCGAGAGCAAGAGGGGAGCGGCACTTGGCCGTCCGGTGGCGCGTTCTGCGGGAAGTAGCCGACATCGAACAGCGTCCGAAATGCGCCAGGCGAACCGGCCGGGCGGCAAGCGCCGGGGCGACCGCATCTAATCTTTACTTTTTTGGCACAAAAATTCCGCCCATGATCCGGGCTGTCCTCATCCTTGCCTGTTGCACTGTCGTCGGCGCCTGTGCCACTGAGCAAAAAGTTGTTTGGACGAGAGCGGACGGCCGCCCGGTGGTCCAGGCCCTGCTCGAGATTGACCAAACAGATTGTCGCGACGAAGGGCAAAAAAAGACGGATTTCTTGGACGTCAGCGACAAGGCCAAGCCGCAGCGGGCGCAATCAAATGCCGACAAATTTGCCGCGTGTATGGTCGAGCACGGCTATATGGCCGCCAAGTAATAACGAGCCACCCTAACCTGTGTGTCTGGAACGGACCCACGGACGATTGGCGACCCCGGCTGGATTCGAACCAGCGACCTTCAGCTTAGAAGGCTGTTGCTCTATCCCCTGAGCTACGGGGCCACGCGACGTCCAATCATATATAGAATCTTGCGGCGCAACGCGCGGTTAATCGTGCGTACGGGCTTACCGCCTGCGGCCAAGAACTCGGCCCAAGAACCCGGCCAAGAATCCGGCCAAGAATCCGGCCAAGAATCCGGCCGAGACCAATGAACGCGCGGGCCGCCTCGAGCAACCAAGACTGGCGTCCACTCTGCGTCCGCGTCGCGGCGGTCGCGGGCTCGTGCGCCGCTGTCTGCTGCGGCGATCGGAAGGTTGCAAATTGTTTAGCTTGAAGAGACTCGTTCGGCCACGAACCCGACAAGATCGTCGTCTCAACTTAACGCACCGGGTCGAAATTGCGGCCCTTGGGAGGAATTCAGCGATGTTTGCGCTTACTCGCGCCGGTTTCGCGGTAGCAATCGCGGCCGCGCTTTTTGCCGTTGCGCCGCTCGCAGCCAAGGCTGCCGACAAGCCGTTTCAAGACAGCGATCTCGCCGACAGTGCGGTTCAGCTCGAAGGCCAGATCAAGTCGGACGCGGGAGCAGCCACCAAGCCGGTGGCGCAAATCCGCAAAGACGCCGATGCAGCCTTTGCCAAGAACGATTTCCGCACCGGCATGACGCTGCTCGGCCAGATCGTAGCCGCGCAGCCCAACGACGCCACCACTTGGCTGCGCCTTGCCCGCACCGTCATGCAGATCCGTCCGGTCAACGACCAGGAGCGCGCGACGCTGCTCGAGCGCGCCTCGACCGCGGCCTACATCGCCTATCAGCGCACCACCAACCGCAACGAGGAGGCCGACAGCCTCGCGTTTCTCGGCGACGTCATGAGCCAGCGGCAGTTGTGGCGGCCGGCGCTCGATGCGTTGCGGTATTCGCTGGATATTCGCGAGGCCGCCAACGTGCGCGGCCAATACGAGCGGCTGCGCGACCAGTACGGCTTTCGCGTGCTCGACTACAGCGTCGATGCCGATACCGCCTCGCCGCGCGCCTGCTTCCAGTTTTCGGAAGACTTGCCGGCGCGTACCGATTTCTCGCCGTTCGTCGTGCTCGCCGGCACCGACAAGCCGGCTCTTTCGACGGCCGAGAAACAGCTCTGCGTCGAAGGCCTTAAGCACGGCGACAGCTATACCGTGACGCTACGCGCCGGGCTGCCGTCGGTGGTGCACGAATCGCTGTCGAAATCGTCGGATTTCGTCATCTATGTGCGCGACCGCAAGCCCGCGGTGCGGTTCTCGTCCACCGCCTATGTGCTGCCGCGCACCGGCCAGCGCGGCATTCCGGTGATCAGCGTCAACACCAAGTCGGTCGCCGTCGAAATCTACCGCATCAGCGATCGCAATCTCGTCGATACCATCGCCGGCTATACCAGCTACGACCGCGGCGATTTCCAGAAGAGCCTCGACCGCTCCGACATCGAGCGGCTCAAGGAATCCCACGGCGTTCCGATTTGGAACGGCAATCTCGCCATCGATGCGTCGCCGCTCAACACCGACGTGACCACGGCGTTTCCGGTCGATCAGGCGGTCGGCGATCTCAAACCCGGCGTCTACGTCATGGTGGCGCAGCCGCAGGAGCAAAAAAACATCGATACCGATTACGACGCGCTGGCGACCCAATGGTTCATCGTCTCCGACCTCGGGCTCTCGGCCTTCTCCGGCAATGACGGCATCCACGCCTTCGTCAACTCGCTGGCGACCACCGACGCCAAGTCCGGCGTCGAGGTGCGGTTGATTTCGCGCAGCAACGAGGTGCTGGCGACGCGCCGCACCGATGCCGGCGGCCATGTGCAATTCGAATCGGGCCTGGCCAGCGGGGAGGGCGGTGCCGCTCCCGCGCTGATCGCCGTCAATGACGGCCAGGGCGACTTTGCCTTTCTCAATCTCACCGGTCCCGCGTTCGATCTTACCGACCGCGGCGTCTCCGGCCGCCCGGCGCCGAACGGCCTCGATGCCTTCGTCTATGCCGAGCGCGGCGTCTATCGCTCGGGCGAGACGGCTTATCTCACCGCGCTGTTGCGCGACGCCCAGGGCGCGGCTTCGCCCGGCGTGCCGCTGACCTTCGTGGTCGAGCGGCCCGACGGCGTCGAATATCGGCGCACGCTGGTGGCGGACCAGGGCCTGGGCGGCCACGGTCTGACCTTGCCGATCGCGGCGTCGGCGCCCTCCGGCACCTGGCACGTGCACGTCTTTACCGACCCGAAGCGCGCGGCGGTCGGCGAGACCACGTTCCTGGTCGAGGACTACGTGCCCGAGCGGATCGAATTCGATCTGTCGTCGCCGAGCGGGACGATTTCCAAGACCAATCCGGCCACCATCAACCTTGCCGGCCGCTTCCTTTATGGCGCGCCCGCCTCGGGCCTCGATCTCGATGGCGACATGAATATCGCCGTGGCGGCCGAGCGCTCCGGCTTTGCCGGCTATCAGTTCGGCCTCGACGGCGAAGACGTCGCCGCCGTGCAGCAGCCGCTGGACAATCTGCCGTCGACCGACGATGCCGGCAAGGCGACCTTCAACGTCGATATCGACAAGCTGCCGTCGAGCACGCATCCGCTCGAAGCCCGCATCGCGGTGCGCATGGCGGAGCCGGGCGGCCGTGCCGTCGAGCACAAGATCACGCTGCCGATCACCGCGAGCGGCAACATGATCGGCGTCAAGCCGCTGTTCTCGGGCCGCTCGCTGGCCGACGGCGCCAGCGCCGCGTTCGACGTCGTGGTCGTTGCGCCCAACGGCACTGCGGTCGCGACGAAGGGCCTGCACTACGAGTTGTTGCGCGTCGAAACCCATTACCAATTCTATAAGCGCGACGGCTCGTGGCATTTCGAGCCGGTCAAGACCACCTCGCGGCTGTCCGACGGCGCGCTCGACACCGCGGCCGACAAGCCCGGGCACATCGCGCTGCCGGTGAATTTCGGCCGCTACCAGCTCAATGTCACTTCGCCCGAGCCGAACGGCCCGACCACGTCGGTGACGTTCGATGCCGGCTGGTACGTCGACGCCAGCGCCGATACTCCGGACATGCTGGAAACCGCGCTCGACAAGAGCGAGTACCGGCCCGGCGACACCATGACGGTCGCCGTCACCGCGCGCAGCGCCGGGCGTCTGACGTTGAACGTGATCGGAGACAAGCTCCTTGCCAGCCAGACCGCCGACGTCAAGCAGCCGGGCGTTACCCAAGTCAAAGTGCCGGTCGGCGCCGACTGGGGCTCCGGCGCCTATATTGTCGCCACGCTGCGCCGGCCGCTCGATGCGCAGGCGCAACGCATGCCCGGCCGCGCCATCGGCGTGCAGTGGTTCTCCATCGATCGCGCAGCGAAGACGCTCACCGTCGATCTGAAGCCGCCGGCACTGCTGCGCCCGAACACCACGCTGCACATCCCGGTCAAGATCGACGGGCTCAAACCCGGCGACGAGGCGCGGATCGCGGTCGCCGCGGTCGATGTCGGCATTCTCAATCTCACCAATTACAAGCCGCCGTCGCCCAACGATTATTATCTCGGCCAACGCGCGCTGTCGGCGGAAATCCGCGATCTCTACGGCGACCTGATCGACGGCATGCAGGGCGCAAGCGGCCAGATCCGCACCGGCGGCGACGCCGGCGCCGCATTGCAAGGCAATCCCCCGACCGGGCCGCCGCTGTCGTTCTTTTCCGGCATCGTCACCGTCGGTGCCGACGGCAGCGCCGATGTCGCCTTCGACATTCCCGATTTTGCCGGCACCGTCCGCGTCATGGCGGTGGCCTGGACCAAGGACAAGGTCGGCCAAGCGTCGACCGACGTGATCGTGCGCGATCCGGTGGTTCTGACAGCGACCTTGCCGCGCTTCCTGTTGCCCGGCGACCGCTCCTCGGTTCATCTCGATCTCGACAATGTCGAAGGCCAGCCCGGCGATTATGCGATCACGCTGTCGACCACCGACGCCGTCGTGGCCGGCGTCGGCGCGACGCAAAAACTGACGCTGCGCGCAAAAGCGCGCGGCGCGGTCACGATCCCGGTCACTGCCAGCGCCGCCGGCAATGGCGCCGTCAAAGTGAGCGTGAGCGGGCCGGGTGGCTTTGCGCTGGAACGCAACTATACGCTCGCAGTGCGGCCGCCGGCGCAAATTTTGGCGCGGCGCACCGTCAAGTCGATCGCCAAGGGCGACAGCGTCACGCTGTCGAGCGATATGTTCGCGGATCTCGTTCCCGGCACCGGCGGCGTTTCGATCTCGGTCGGCTCCTCGGCGGCGCTCGATGCGGCGAGTCTCCTGGCCGCGCTCGACCGCTATCCGTATCGCTGCTCGGAGCAGATCACGAGCCGCGCGATGCCGCTGCTCTATGTTGCCCAGCTCGCCAGCGAAACCCATCTGGCGCTGCAAACCGGCGCCGACGAGCGGGTGCGCAACGCCATCGAGGCGCTGCTGACGCGGCAGGATTCCACTGGATCGTTCGGGCTGTGGGGCGTCGGCGGCAACGACGTCTGGCTCGACTCCTATGTCACCGACTTCTTGACTCGCGCCCGCGAGAAAAAATTCGCGGTGCCCGATATCGCGTTCAAGCTCGCGCTCGACCATTTGCGCAATTTCGCCGCCAATACCTCCGATCCAAGCAAGAACGGCGGCACCGATCTGGCCTATGCGCTATACGTGCTGGCGCGCAACGGCGTGGTGCCGATCGGCGACCTGCGTTACCTCGCCGATTCGAAGCTCGATGCGCTGACGACACCGATTGCCAAGGCCCAGGTGGCCGCGGCGTTGGCGCTGGTCGGCGATCGCGCGCGGGCCGAGCGCGTCTATGCGGCGGCGCTTGCCGCGATCGATCCGCAGTCGGACAGCTGGCTCAATCGCGAGGACTATGGCTCGAACTTGCGCGATGCCGCGGCGCTGGTGACGCTGGCGTCGGAAAGCGGCGCGGCGCCTGCTACCGTGCAGGCTGCCGTGCAGCGCGTCGAAGCGTCGCGTGCGCAACTGCATCCGACATCGACCCAGGAAGACGCCTGGCTCCTGCTCGCGGCGAGCGCCATGGCCAAAGATTCCGGCAACGTCACGCTCGACGTCAACGGCGAAGCGGTGCAGCGCGCGCTCTATCGCACCATCCGCGCCAATGACCTCAAGGAGCCGGTGAAAGTCACCAATACCGGCGACACCGAGGTCAAAGCCGTGGTCACGGTCACCGGCGCGCCGGTGACGCCGGAGCCCGCGGCGGAGAACGGCTTCCGCATCGAGCGTCTCACTTACACGCCAGACGGCGATCCGGTCGATCCGGCGCAGGTCAAGCAGAACACCCGGCTTGTCGTGGTGCTCAAGATCACCGAGGCGCAGCCGCAATTCGGCCGAGTCGTGGTCGCAGATTACCTGCCGGCGGGGTTCGAGATCGACAATCCGCATCTCGTGTCGTCCGGCGATACCGGCACGTTGCCGTGGATCACCGACGCGGTCGATCCGGCGAACACCGAATTCCGCGACGACCGCTTCACGGCCGCCTTCGAAAGAAAGCGCGGCGATCCGGCGGTGTTCACGGTTGCCTATGTGGTGCGCGCGGTTTCGCCGGGCAGCTACGTGCGGCCGCAAGCGGTTGTCGAGGACATGTACCGCCCGGACCGCTTCGGCCGTACCGCTAGCGGCAATATCGAGGTCACGGCGGCGAAATGATGCGTAGGAAAACGCGCCTCATTCTCGCGGGCGTTTTCGTATGCGCGTCGGCTCTTGCCGGCGCGGCGTGGTGGGTCGCTTCGCTCGGCCCGCCGCCGCTCGGCAATAACCTCGATTTCTCGCCCAGCGTGGTCGATCGGGAAGGGCGCCTGCTGCGCGCTTATGCGACGAGCGAAGGCCGCTGGCGGTTACCGGCGACGGTTGCCGACGTCGATCCGCGTTTTTTCGACGTGCTGTTCGCCTATGAGGATAAACGTTTCCGCGTTCATCACGGCGTCGATCCGCGCGCGGTTCTGCGCGCGACCTTGCAATTCGCAACCAGCGGCCGGCTTCGCTCCGGCGCCTCGACCTTGACCATGCAGGTAGCGCGACTGCTGGAGCCGCCCGAAGTGCGTCGCAGCGCGGTGACAAAACTGCGCCAGATGGTGCGCGCGATCGAGATCGAGCGTGCACTGACCAAGGACGAGATCCTCGCGCTCTACCTCGATCTGGCGCCC
>Ga0207061_1151_pt1 | contig 16357 bp, 10 predicted proteins | sample Alteio_BWMinCont_31_FD_153275 | JGI IMG/M metagenome (GOLD analysis project Ga0207061, IMG submission 153275) | Enriched cells from forest soil in Barre Woods Harvard Forest LTER site, Petersham, Massachusetts, United States -... | ecosystem: Environmental > Terrestrial > Soil > Temperate forest >... | reverse complement strand
GATCATCCAGCGGCGCTGCACGGTGCTGCCGCCGACGATATTTTCGAGCGCCATGTACACGATGGAAATGGCAATGAGCGTTTCAATAAGCGGCGGGAACCAGAGGAAGTTCGGCGCGAAGTTGTAGGCGGAAGCGATGAGCGTGATGGAATGCGCGATGGTGAACGCGGTGACGACGGGAATAAGCGCGCCAAGGCGGCGGAAAGGAATCACCAGGCAGAGCAGAAAGAGGAGGTGATCAGTTCCGTCGAGGATGTGAAAGAAACCCAAGTCCACGAAGCGGAATGCTGCTTGATGCCATCGCGGGTCAAGACGAACAAGACCTGGGTCGCCTGCCAATTCGAACGCGCGAACCGCGCCGCCTGGCGGGAGAAACCGGAGAACGGTGACGACGCGCAAGCCCAGGCGCGCGAGTGCAGGATGAATGGAAAAATGAGATTGCTCCGACTGAATCGGATAATCGAACAGCACGTCAAGCATGGTCTGATCCCAGACGACGTTAGTGTCATCGGGCAGGCCCGGGCCGGTAACGTGCGCCAAGGCCTCTTCATAAGAAGTGAAGGAGCGGTCCGACGGGAGCGAGACGCGAGCCGCGACCACTTGCGGTTTCGGGAGGCGCGCGTCACCTTCGTAGAGTTCGATGAAGTCGGAGATCCAGAGAGTCGCGGCATCGGGGAGCACTTCGTTGACGCGTGTGAGGTCCAGATAGCCCCGGCCGCGTTCCGGAAAGCTGATGTCGCGCATGGCCCTGAGGGGAACGCGAACGAGCAGATGGAGGCGCTGGCCATCCGGTTTGACGAAGGCCTGAACGGTGACATCGTTGGGAATGTCGTGAGCGGCCGTGCCGTACGGCAGGAACCAGAAAAACGCGACCAGCAATGCAACCAGGGTGCGTGACATGGAAGTTTCGCCTACTTGGCGGTGTAGCCCGCGGGCAAAATTCTGTGGGGATCGACGCGCACGACCAGATAAACGATCTGATCCGTGGTGATTTCGCTGAACCAGTGTGGCGTGTTGGGAGGAATGATGACGACGTCGCCGGGTCCCAGAACGCGGCTCACGCCATTCTGAATTCCGTTGCCGCCGGTGCTGGGGCCGTTGAGCACGGTGACAACCGGGCTATCGGCCCGAACTTCCTTTGCATTGTCCAGCGTCCCACCGGTCACGAGAGTTCCGTGGCCTTCGATGACGTGGTAGACCTCGGTGATCTGGCTGTGCTCGATGCCGCTGGGAGCGTCTTTGCCGGAAGTCTTGGCGCGATGGACGACTCCAATGCTGACGTTGTATTCGCCGCCGACGCTGACCACGCGAATGGCCTGGTCGCTGACGCGGTCCGCAGCCGATTTCTGTACCAAGGCTTGGATTTCCGCGCTGCCGATGTCCGTAGCGGTTCCGCGCGGCAGGTGTGGCGCCGAACTCGTCGTTTGGGCCCGAAAACTCTTCGGGATGGCAAGTGCGAACACAAAAGCAAACGCAAGAAAACCCAACATAATCTTTTTCATGACGCGCTCCTACGAGAACTAGAACTGATTCGCGGGCTTACTTGGCTGATTTCGGCCAGACCACGCCCTGGTCTTTTTTTGTAACCGGGGCCAAGCCTTTGTAGATGAATTTTTGCACGCGCTGGCCGCGGTAGGTCTCTGTGGTGAAAATGTTACCTTTCGAATCGGCCGCGATGCTGTGCACGGCATAGAATTGGCCGGGCTGGCGGCCGCCGTCGCCGAAGCTGGTCAGGATTTCAAGCGTTTCGCGAAGCAGGACGTAGACCTTCTCGTTCGAACCATCGGCCAGGAAAATGTACTTCTGCTGGGGGTCCTTGGAAAAGGCGATGTCCCAGACGGAGCCATCACCGAGAGTTTTTGTGGCAATGAAAGCCTCTTTAACGAAGGTGCCGTCTTTCTTGAAGACCTGGATGCGGTCGTTGGGCCGGTCGCAGACGTAGAGCAAGCCTTCATTCGAAAGCTCGGCGCAGTGTACCGGATTGCGGAATTGTTGCGCGGGCGGTGCATCGGGATTGTACGGGCCGAGGTTGGTGTCATCGGGTTTGTTGCCGTAAGCGCCCCAATGCCGCTTGTACTTTCCAGTTTCCGCGTCGTAGACGATCACGCGATGGTTGCCGTAACCGTCCGCAACGTACAATTCATCGGTGGCTTTGTCGACAAACATCTTCGCGGGACCTTTCAGGTTGTCCACATCGTTGCTGCCCTGGCTTTTCCCGGGATGGCCAATCTGCATGAGGAATTTCCCGCTCTGGGTGAATTTCAGGACCATGTTGTCGTGGTAGGCGTTGCGATCGGGCCCGCGGCTGTTTCCGCCGATCCACACGTTGCCCTTGTAATCGACAGTGATGCCATGATTCGAATCCGGCCAATCGTAGCCTTCCCCGGGCCCGCCCCAATGTCCGATGAGGTTGCCTTCTTCGTCGAATTCGAGAACGGGCGGAGCCGGGACGCAGCACTCCGCGGCGGGCGGCTTCGCGGTGGCGTAAATTTCCATGGGCTCAAAAGTATTCGTTCGATGAACGATCCAGATGTGATCCTGCGCATCGACAGACACACCGACGCTCATGCCCTGGATCCAATGATTGGGAAGCGGCTTCGGCCAAAGAGGATCCACTTCAAATTGCGGGGCTTCGACGACAGCCGCCTCGACCGCGGCGCGCTTCTGCAAAAGCGCGGAGCCGATTCCGAGCGCGGCCAGGAGCGCGAGAAAACCCGCGCCGGCGTAAAATTTGTTCTTCACAATGGACCTCCACTTCCCGATCGTTCACTTCCGGACTCGCTGGCGGGCCCAATCCCACCTGATCTCGGTTTCAGGGATCTTCCGCAGGGGATTCCCCGCTGATTTGAAAACGGCGTGCATTCTACACGAACTTGCAGTTTCGTGCGTGGTTCAAAAACGGCCCGCAGCTACTGCCACGCTGAGGCAGTCGTCGCGGTTCCAGTCGCGACGTCGAAGATGAATCCGGTCTGATCGTTGGTGAGAACGAAGAGGCGCTTGCCGTCCGAGGAAAAAAGGGCACCGGAGACCCGGCTAGCAAAAGAGAATTCAGCGATTTGCTTCAGCGTATGCAAATCATATACGACAAGGTGACCCCGGCCGTTTCCAAGGCACAGCTTGCTGCCATCACCGGAGATTTGCGGGCGGTACCCGAACCATTTCGCACGTTGCTCGCCAGTGGAAATGGAGTACAGCAGCACGCGGTTGTGATTGTCGGTCACCACCAGCCAATCCCCGACGGCGTCTTCTTGCTCCACGCGGAAAGAATACTTACCGGTGCGCACCACAACCCCTCCAGCGGAGATTCCGTCACGAGCATCGAGAACTTCCAGAAAGTAATCGGTTTCGCCCGGCTTTGCTTTGTCCAAGCGATCCTGCAACTTGGAGTCCCGGGCCAGTTCATCACGCAACCCGTCGGATTTCGCGTTCCAAGCGAGAATCAATTTTCCGCTCGAGGGAGAACCGGCGATCCACGGACCTTGTTTCGGAAAATTGCGCGACCACAGCGACTTTGCAGTAGCCATATCGAGAGCATCCAGTTCAAAATTGCGCCGTGCGTTGTGATTCTTGTCGCTATGCTTGGTGCGCAAGAAAACGTCGCCGAAAAACGTAACATCGTCATCTTTATCGATCTTTCTTTCTTTGGACTGCCGAGTTACCGGGCTCAGAACGACGATTTCGCGGCTCGCTTTCTCGAACTCCGGGAAGTCCAGAAAAAAAACGGAATTAGGCGTGTAGTAGGCGTTCTGAAAGCCCCGAATGTGAAACACCCGCTCGCCGGTGCTCAAGTCCCACACACCGCCGCGGGTGCGGCTGGACAGGGCCAGCCACCGTAAGTCCGGAGAAGTGGTAAAGGAGCGCAATCGACCCAATTTTCCGAGCGGTAGCTGTAAAGTGGTGTTTGTTTTCAGTTCTCCTATCGGATAGAGGCCGATTTCGCCATTCAAGCGCTCGCTGACTGAGACTTCACCCCAAACATCAACCGCCGACATCCGGTTGGAAAACACGCCCGTCTTTTTCTCCAGATCAAATGCCCCAACCGGATTGTCCTGGACGGGCCGCATCAGGATATATTTCGGATTAGTCGCGGCAACGAGCGTGCTTCCGCCGAGGGGGACGCGATCGAGGACTTTGCCTGAAGGGAATTCGACAAGCAGAGATTTCTGCGGGTTCTGTGTGTCGACGCCAACGATACGATCGGGCCCAACAAAAGTGAAGGAATACTCCATCGCCGTGGGGATGGCCCCGGGAATGTTTATTTTCTTCTGGGTGGTCAAATCGATCAGGACTTCTTCTTTGGTTCGTGAAGAGGCTGCGAAGTAGCGCGCATCCGGTGAAAAACGGAGGGTGGCCACTTCGGCATGCGTCAAGAAGTAAAGCAACTTAAAAATACCGGCGTAACCGCTGAAACCAGGGTCAAAATCAAAGAATTTTTCTTTCGTGAAAATGGTTTCACCACTAGCCACGTCGAAGAGCGAAAGCTCCAGACCGCTATCGAGGCACGCGAGATACTTTGCATCCGGAGAGAGTTCGGTCTGGCGGCAACCGCGCAAAGCCGCCACGTCGGTAACCGTAATCTGTTCCTGGCGTTCGATGTCCCAGGTCTCAACGCGCAGACCGTAGCTGAAAAAGACCACTTGGCGCGAATCCGGCGAAAACTGCGCAGGATGAGCGTCCGCGGCATCGATGCGAAAGACAAATTTCAAAGGATCCCGTGTAAGGACGTAGATGCCGCCCTCATCCTGTGCCAGGAGATATTTCCCATCGGGGCTGAAGCGAAAATGGTCAATGTCGCCACGCAGAGGGTTTTTCAACTGACTGCGCGCGAGGACGCCAGCAAGGCGCTCGGCATGCCCGATCCCCTGGTAACGAAGCACGGCGTTCTGCCATTGACGGAATTCGCCGGATCCAGCGGCCGTATACGCTTCAATGCAAGCCGCCGGCAGATTTCCAACGTTTTTCAGCGCTTCTCGCAGCCTCTTGGAATCGGGGCGTGTCGCTCCGAATAAATCGGTGAACCAATTGCCAGTTTTCCCTTTTGTTTCCATGATGCGATCCAAAGCGTCCAGGTAAGCCTGGGGAGCATAGCCGGCGCGCGCTGCCGCCTGTACGCCGAGTTGATCGGCAATTCTCTGGCCCTTCTCTTCTTCTCCCGATGGCGGCGAATGCCTCTTTTTCAGGCGCACACTCTCGACGAACTGGTTGTAGAGTCCAAACAGGTCTTCATCGCCAGAGAGGCTCTTGAGTCCGAGGACTTCCCGAAATGCACGAGACAAGTCGAGTGCCTGTTGTCGAGCAGTCAAGTGTCCTAGTTCATGCCCTAATACTCCTGCGAGTTCGTCTTCAGTGTGCATAAAGGCAACCAATTTTCGCGACACATAGACGCGCCCCCCGGGCATGCTGAAGGCCTGCGTTTCCGGCCGGTCGTAAAGCAGAAATTCGTAGTGCAAGCCGGTGTCCGGCAATTGCCGGGCCACGCGCTCCCCGATGCGCTTCAGGTAGCCGGTAACTTGATCTTCTTCAATTACCAGGAACTCGCTCTCCAGTTGCTGGCGAATAATCTCGCCCAGTTCCTCCTCCTGTTGAGGTGTGAACAGAAGTTTTGAAGGATCGGGCGCGGGAGCTTGCAACGGAGGGCAATTGGATTGCCCGAGAGCCGGGGCAGCAAGAAAAAAGACGAGTGCGATGCAGAGCAGGCCACGCATAGGTTTGGCTCCTGGTTACTTTGGCGGGGAGATTAACATTCGTTAGCGGCGGCCGCAACAGCGGCGCCTCGCGCCTGCACGGTATCTCTTTAAACACGGTACTGCGGCTAGATTGGTTGTCAGCCGCATGGTTCCTACGCTGAGATAGTAGTGTGAGGTTGCCGTCCCTTGGGACCCGCAGGTGGAACATGAAATACAGCGCCAAGTGTCTTACCCTGATCTTTTGTTTATGGCTGCCCGCTATCGCGAGAGCGCAGAGTGTTGGCCAAGTGGAGTGCCCGCGGACGGAAGGATACGTCTACCTTTATAGCTCGATGACCACTCTGGACGTGCGCACGACACTGCAGTGCGGCGAGCAAGTGCAGATCACCGTGCGCTATGACGGTTTCTTTGGCGTGAAAACGCAAAAAGGAGAGACGGGCTTTGTTCCGCAGAGCAACCTGCTGCTGATAAAAGACCAGCCGGGTGCCAAGCCACTCCAGCCCAAGCCGCAGCTGCCGGCGAGGCCGCGCACGGCGTACGATGACCCCAATTTACATCCGGAGGCACCGCCGACTTCCCCCGTTGCTAAATTGGGATTCGCTTTGCCCAACGGAGTTCCGATTCACCTGAAACTCAGCAAAACCATTTCTTCCGCGACGGCCCATGTGGGGGACCTCGTGGAGCTCGAAGTCGTGGACGAGGTCGTCGTTGATGGTCTCTGCGTGATTGCAAAAGGCGCGCCGGCCCTTGGCGTGGTGACGGAAGCCGAGCCGAAGAAACGCATGGGCCACGGCGGAAAACTGGGCGTGCTCGTGAAATCGGTTCGCCTCAGCGATGATGAGAAAGCCGCGGTGCGCTCCTTCCAGGAGAGCGCGGGCTCGAGTAGTTCGACAGGAGCGATTAATCCCCTGGCCCACGGCAAGGATGTGGAGTTCACCCAAGGGACCGAGTTTACTGCTTATGCCGATGGTGACATGCCGCTGAAGAGAGAGGCCTTTCAGGCCACAAAAGCCGGCGGCGGCCCCGCTCCCCAGGCCAAGAATCCGTCTCCGCCGCGCGGCTGGTAATCAGTCTGTCCAGAAACGCCGGGGCCCGAGAACAAGTGAACTTGGCCGACGCAGCGTAAACCTCAAGCGGAGTCCGTCCTCCAATCCCTGAAACATCATTGCATGCCGGGCTTGCCATTGAGCGCCGCACTTGGCAGACTCAGCCCGTGCTCATTGGCCTGTTTCCAGAGCTGGACGCACCCGGCGGGGTGCAGCGCGCGAGCCGCCATGTGGCGGCCGTGCTGACGGAATTTGCCTCCAGCCACGGCATGGATTGCCGGCTGCTCAGCATAAATGACTCGCGGGAGCTGCATCGCATGGCGCTCGGCGGGCGCGAATTCGTCTTTACAGGCAGCGACCGGTCGAAGGCGCGGTTCGCGGCGACGGCGGTGCGGGCCGCCCGGCGGAAAGCAAAGCTTGTCGTGGCGGGGCACCCGAATTTGGGGTCGGTGGTGCAGGCGATGAAGGTCCTGGCGCCGCACATGAAAAGCATCATCTGCACTCACGGCGTGGACGTCTGGGAACCACTGTCCGCCCTGCGCAGGCGCGCCCTGCGCCATGCGGATCTGGTGCTGGCACCGAGCCGCGATACGGCCGAGCAAGTCATCGCGCAACAGGGAGTGGCACGCGATCGGACGCGCGTGCTGCCCTGGGCGCTTGATCCTCAATTCGAATCCTTTATCAGCGCAGGCTCGCGTCCCTCTCTACCCGATAATTTTCCACGCGGACGCGTGATCCTCACGGTGGGCCGATGGCTCGCCGCGGAACGATATAAAGGCATGGACACGCTGATCACTGCGCTCCCCCGTCTGCTCATGGGCTGGCCGGAGCTGCAACTGGTCCTCGTGGGAACCGGCGACGACCGGCTTTGGCTTGAGGACTTCGCGGAAAAAAACGGTGTGGAGCGCCACGTTCATTTTTTGACTGGGCTGAGCTATTCAGAACTGGCCGCATGCTACTCCGCTTGCGAGGTTTTTGCGTTGCCGAGCCGCGGCGAAGGATTCGGACTGGTCTATCTAGAAGCCATGGCGTGCGGCAAGCCGGTGATTGGCGGCGCGCATGGCGGAGCGCCGGAGATTATTCAGGACGGCGTCACCGGATACCTGGTGCCCCACGGCGATCCCATCCAGCTGGCCACGGCACTGCATGCTGTTCTGACGGACCCGGTGCATGCCAAGGAAATGGGAGCGCGCGGGAAAGCTCGTGTCGAACACGAATTTCGCTTCAACGTTTTTTCGAAATCACTCAAAAAAATACTTCGCGACCAATGCGAATCCTGAACGTCACGGAAACTTACGCGCCTTTCCTTGAATTTGGCGGCCCGCCTGTGAAGGTGCGCGCGCTTTCTGAGGGGCTGGCGCGGCGCGGCCATCAGGTCACTGTGCTCACCGTTGACTGGGGCCTCGAAAAACGCCTGCAAACCTCGGAAGAAAAAAACACGGCGGAACGCTCGCCGTTTGGCTGGCGGCGCAGGGAGAACAGCGTGGAAGCGATCTATCTTCCGACCTGGCTGCGTTACCGGAGGGTCAGCTGGAATCCCGCCGTTAAGCGCTATTGCCGCGCCTGGGTGCAGAAGTTCGATATCGTGCACATCTTTGGGCTATACGACTTGCTGGGTCCGGCGGTAGCCGCCGCTTGCCGGGCACGCGCGCTGCTGTATGTGGTCGAGCCCATCGGGATGTTCATCCCTATTGTTCGCAGTTTCTGGTTGAAACGGATGTACCACTTCGCTTTCGGTGGGAGGATGCTCCAGGGAGCGAGCAGCGTGGTGGCCACCTCGGATCAGGAGATCGAAGAGCTTGTTGCGGGAGGGATTGCCCGCTCGAAAGTGGTGCTGCGCCGGAATGGCGTGGAACCGCCGGATTCGTGGTCTGAGCGGGGGACGTTTCGCCGGGCGCACGGGATTTCGCCGGATTCAAAACTGGTCCTCTTCTTGGGTCGTCTCTCTGCGAAGAAGAGCCCCGATCTTTTGCTGAAAGCGGCTGCGGAACTTTTGAAGCGCTCCGAAGGAATACCTATAAAGGTGGTGTTTGCGGGGCCAGACGAAGGCGGAGTAATCGCAGGGTTGGAGCAAATGTCATCGCAGCTGGGCATTCGAAAGAGTGTGGAATTCACCGGGCCGGTGTTTGGACCGGCCAAGTGGGCCGCCTACCGGGATGCCGATGTATTCGTGCTTCCGTCACAAAACGAAAACTTTGGAAACACCGCCGCCGAAGCAGTGGCTGCGGGGACTCCTGTGATCGTGACCGAACAGTGCGGCATTGCACCGCTGCTGGCTAACGAAGCGGGGCTGGTCGTGCCCCACGAGGCGGGCGCGCTGTCCGAGGCTTTGAGCCGCGTTCTGGGCGATACGAAACTTCGTGGACATCTCGCCGCCGGATGCGCTAGAGTCACCTTGCGTCTCGGGTGGGAGGAACCCGTCCGAGAGATGGAAAGCTTGTACGCTACCCTTGTATCCCAGCAAGGAATGAAGTAGAGACCCAATCGATTGGAACAGGTTTTGGCACCCAGATATCCACATCGAGTCTTCCGCGCAGCCTGGTGGGGCAGCAATTTGCTGCTCGCGCTGGCGCTCATCGCGCTGATTTACTCCGGCGGCCGTGAGTATTCCGTGCGCCGGTACCTGGACGGCTACTCGGACGCGATCGTGCCCAATGCCCTGCCCGCGGATCAAAAGGTCGAAGCCATTTTGAAGTGGATGCGCAGCGAGTCCTCGCGGATTGTCACGGCGAACACAGACGAGCTTCCGCGGCGGGACCCGGAGATCACCCTCAACTACAAGCAACTCTTGAAGGTTTGCGGCACGGCGACAAATGCCTTTTTGAATCTTGCCCGGAGCTCGGACCTGCAGGTTCGCCGATTGCTCTTACTTACGCCGGAGCGAAATACCAAGCACGTAGTTGCCGAAGTGTTGATCGACAATCGCTGGGTGATCGTGGACCCCACGTACCGGGTTCTTCTCCGGGACGCGCAAGGCCACTTCTTGACGCGCAAGGAACTGCAGAATCCAGTCATTTTCGAGCAAGCGGTCAGCGGCATTCCGAACTATCCACGTGAATACAACTATGACCGCTTCGCGCACGTGCGCCTGGCGCGGCTGCCGCTCGAAGGCCTGCGGTTGCGGTCTGTGCTGGAAGCGGTCTATCCGGGCTGGGATGAAGCCGTGGACTGGAGCCTGCTCCTGGAACGCGATTCCTTCCTCTATCTGGTGCTGGCGGCCATGGCCACGCTTTTCTTTCTTCTGCTGCGGGAAGTACTGGCCTGGTATGCGGACAGCCGCTTGAGAATTCCTCGCTTTCATCTGCGCGATCACATTATCCGCGCCGGTGCGGCCTTCTTTTCCACCCCGGAGATCAAAGAGTAGCGTGTGTGGCATCTGCGGCGTCGCGTTCGCGTCGCGTAATGCAGAAGCAGAGTCGCGCGTACGAGCCATGGCCGCCGCCATGCGCCATCGCGGCCCGGACGAAGACGGGTTCCTCATTGGCGAGAAGCGCGCGCCCGGGCTGGCCTTGGGGATGCGGCGGCTAAGCATCATCGATCTGGCCGGCGGTCACCAGCCCCAGTGGAATGAAACAAAAGACGTTGCCGTGATCCTCAACGGCGAGCTTTACAATTACCGCGAACTGCGCGAGCGTCTTTCGCTTTGCGGCCACCGCTTTGTCACACAGTCGGACACCGAGATTCTCGTCCACGCCTGGGAAGAGTGGGGAGAAGACTCGCTCAACGAACTGCGGGGCATGTTCGCTTTCGCGTTGCTGGATCTTCGTGAGCGTTACGCTACCGCGCCGATTCTTTTCCTGGCACGCGATCCGCTCGGGATCAAGCCGCTGTATTACACGCAGACGCCAGACTGTTTCGCGTTCGCTTCAGAGGTGCGGGCGCTGGTGGCCTCGGGCATTGCGCCGAAGCGCCTATCGCAGGACGCGCTCACGAGCTACCTCCTTTTTGGCAGCGTCTCCGAGCCCGTAACTCTTCTGGATGGCGTGTTTTCCTTGCCGCCGGGACATCGCATGCTTCTCCACGTTCCGGACCGGCGCCGCACCCCGCGGGCGCGGCCGTGGTGGGACCCCGCACTTTCGCCCGCGGCCCGCGACACGCGAAGGCCTCGCGATCTTTCTTCCGCGGCGAAGAAATTGCGGCCACTGCTCCAGGATGCGGTGCGCGCGCATCTTATCGCTGACGTTCCCGTGGGGCTGTTTCTTTCCAGCGGACTGGACTCCGGGGCGATCGCAGCGATGGCCGCACGCGAGCAAGCCGGAATCCGGAGCTTTACGCTGACTTTCCCAGGCACAGCCTTCGATGAAGCGCAGCTTGCGAGTGAGGTTGCCCGGCGCTGCCAGACCAAGCACACCGAGGTGGCGTTGCAGGGCGAGTCGGTCGTCTCGCGTTTGGATGAGGCTTTGACCGCCCTCGACCAGCCCACCATGGATGCGATCAACACCTATTTCGTTTCGTGGGCCGCGAGGGAGGTCGGGCTGAAAGTCGCTCTCTCCGGTTTGGGCGGCGATGAACTGTTTGCCGGCTATCCGACCTTTGCCGATACGCCTAGGCTTTCGAAATTGATTCGCACGGCGTGGTTTGTGCCGGCAGGGCTCCGGCGGTTGACAGCGCCGCTCATCGCCGCCCTTGCCTCGCAGAAAACTTCTCCGGGTGCCGGGCGAAAGGCGGCTGCCGCCTGGGTTTATCCCGACGCCTTGCCACACCCGTATTTTTTCACGCGCACACTCTTCCCGCCGGGGCAGCTCGAGCGCATCATCGAGCCGCGATTCCGCCCCAGCACCGTCGGCGCCGACGGCGTCACGCTTGACCCGACGTGGCTTGGCTGGATGGAAAAAGCCGCCGCGGAAGCGCGCAATCTGGCACCAGTGGCAGGAATTTCCTGGCTGGAGATGCGCAGCTACATGACCAGCACGCTGCTGCGCGACACCGATGCCGTCAGCATGGCGCAATCCCTTGAGGTTCGTGTTCCCCTGCTCGATACGCCGCTGGTTGAATTTGTTGCCTCGTTGCCGGATGCGGCGCGGCGCCGTCCCGGTGCGCAGAAAGCACTCCTGGTCGAAGCGCTCGGCGATCTGTTGCCACAAGAGATTCTGACTCAGCCGAAGCGCACGTTTACCCTGCCGTGGGAAGAGTGGCTGCGCAGGCCGTTGCGCACGCGGCTCGAGGCAAGTTTCAATGATCCCGTCCCGCCGTTGGCCGCTTATCTCCGCCCCGGAGGTGTTCGCGCGGTTTGGAACGAATTTCTTGCCGGGAAAACCACGTGGTCCCGCCCGTGGTCCTTGTATGTCTTAAACGAGTGGTGCCGCCAACACCTCGCCGCATGATCGATACGGCTGAGGTACACTGACAAATCACGCGATGAATATTCTGGGGATCAATGCGTACCACGGGAACGCTTCGGCTGCAATTGTGTGCGACGGCCAGCTGGTTGCCGCCGTCGAAGAAGAACGCTTCAACCGCGTCAAGTATGCCGCCGGATTTCCCGCCCAGGCGATTCGTTATTGCCTGAAGGCGGCGGGCCTCACGCTCTCGGATATCGATCACGTCGCCGTGCCGCGAAATCCCTACGCCAGGCTGGCCACGAAACTATTCTACGCCTTGCGTATGCCGTCTTTCGCGCGGGAGCGCGCCAAAGTCCTCGTCAAATTCACCGGCATTCCCGAAGCGCTGGCGGCGGCCTTCGACGCCGATCCGAAAAAAATTACCGCGAAGTTTTACCGCATCGAGCACCACCAGGCGCATCTGGCGAGCAGTTTCTACTGCTCGCCGTTCGAAAGGGCTGCTCTACTGTCCGCAGACGGCCTCGGCGATTTTGCCAGCACCATGTGGGGCACCGGAAGCGGCAGCCGCATGAAGATCGATGGCGTAGTCACCTTCCCTCATTCACTGGGCCTTTTTTACAGTGCTGTCACGCAATGTCTAGGCTTCTTGAAATTTGGCGATGAATACAAAGTCATGGGCCTGGCGGCGTACGGCCAGCCCAACCAACTCGAGGTGTTGCGCGATATCGTACGCTTCAACCCAGGTTCCGCAAACAATGGATTCAGCTTGGGGCTCGATTACTTCTCGCATCATCGCACCGGCCCGGAGATGTCCTGGGCGGAAGCCGACAAAACACCTTCCCTCGGCAAGTTGTTCTCAAACGAGATGGAAAGACGGCTGGGCCCCGCGCGCAGCCCGGAGCAGGCGCTCGAGCAACGCCACCGAGATCTCGCGTCGTCGTTGCAAGCGCGCCTCGAAGAAGTTTATCTGGGCATGTTGAAGAAACTTGCCGAACGCACTGGGCTCAAAGCGGTGTGCCTTGCCGGAGGCGTGGCTTTCAATTGCGTGGCCAACGGCAAGATTTTTGACCAGACGCCGTTCGAACAGGTTTACGTACAACCCGCTGCCGGCGACGCAGGATTAGCGGTCGGTGCGGCCTTCTACGTGTGGCACCAGATTCTCGGCAAGCCGCGCTCCTTTGTCATGAATCATGCCTACTGGGGGCCTGAATATTCCCGCGATGAAATCCGTCAGGCAATCGATTCGAATGGCCTCGCACAAAGTGGCTGCACGATCGCCGAATTGCCGGAAGAAGAGCTGATGCGTCAGACGGCCGCGATCATCGCGGGTGGAAAGATTATCGGCTGGTTCCAGGGGCGCGCCGAATGGGGCCCACGCGCCCTGGGCAATCGCAGTATAGTTGCGGACCCGCGCCGCCCGGAAATGAAGGAGATTTTGAACCAACGCATCAAACATCGCGAAATCTTCCGCCCGTTCGCGCCTTCGATTCTTGCCGAAGCCACCGCGGAATACTTCGAAAAGTCGCACCCCTCGCTGTTCATGACGCTTGCATATTCGGTGCGCTCCGAGAAGCGCGCAAAAATCCCCGCGCCCACCCACGTTGATGGCACCGGCCGGCTGCAAACGGTCACCCGCGAAGCCAATCCGCGCTATCATGCGCTGATTTCCGCTTTCCGCGATCTCACCGGCGTTCCCGTAGTACTCAACACTTCTTTTAACGATAACGAACCGATCGTCTGCCGCCCCGAAGAAGCCATCGACTGTTTCCAACGAACGCAGATGGACGCCCTGGTTCTCGGCGACTTCCTGATTACTCGAGGATAGTTTTGCGTCCCGGGCAGTGCTCACAATCGCCCTGCCCATCCGTCGAAGGAACAAAAGTACGGCGAGCTTCGTACGTGACAAGGGCGGTTAATATGACTCTCTCTCATTCGCGTGCAGGACTTTTGTTGTCGCTTCCTGTGCTGGCTGGCATCGTGTGGTTCGTGGCCGCCGCGCGAGCCAAATCCGAATCGGCCCAGGCTGGAGCAGTCGCCTTTGTTCACGTCAATGTCATCCCCATGAATCGCGATGGCGTGCTTGAGGATCAAACAGTTCTCGTCGCCAACGGCAAAATCACCACTGTGGGTCCCGCGGCGAAAACAGCAATTCCCGCTGGCGCCCGCAAGATCGACGCCTCCGGGAAATACTTGATCCCCGGCTTGACCGACGCTCACGTGCACCTGCAAACTCCGATCGAGTTCCCGCTCTACATCGCCAACGGCGTGACCACCGTCTTCAACCTCGACGGCCGGCCGGCGCATCTGCTCTGGCGGAAGAATATCGCCAGCGGCGAGATGTTCGGGCCCACCATTTTTACCACCGGACCCATCTTCACACGGGCGCACAAGCCGGAGGAAGCCGTGCGCATGGTGGACGAACAGGCCGCCCGGGGCTATGACGCGGTGAAAATTTACAACGCCGTTTCGAAAGCCGAATATCCGGCGCTGATCGCCGAAGCCAAGCGCAAGCACCTCCTGTTGATGGGTCACGTAGCACGCGAACCGGATTTCGAACTGACCCTGGCCTCCGGCCAGTCCATCGCGCACCTGGAAGAGTTCACTTACACTTTTTTCAATCCCCAACATGACGATAACAACAGCCACATCGTTTACGACGAAAGTAAAATACCAGAGGCGGTGCAACTGACGGCACGCTCCGGCATCTTCGTCACACCGACGCTCTCCACGTACGCCACCATCGTTCAGCAAGCCACGGCGCTCGATGAATTTCTCAAGAATCCGCAGTTGCGCTTTGACCCGCCGTGGATTCAAGCGGCTCTGCAACCCGCAGCAAACCGCTACAAGAATGGATTCAGCCCCCAGTCCTACCCGCGGATACGCACCTCCCTCGCATTTCAAAGAAAACTGGTGAAAGCCTTGCAAGTCGCCAATGTGCCGCTGATGTGCGGCACGGATGCGAGCGACGTGGGTCCGGTGGCGGGATTCGGAATTCATGATGAACTTCAGGAACTGGCGAACGACGGGTTAACGCCTTTCCAGGCCCTGCAAACAGCCACGGTGAATCCCCCACGCTATTTCGGGCGCTCCGACGAATTTGGAACCATAGAGACGGAGAAGCGCGCCGACCTTGTATTGCTCGATGGCAACCCGCTCACCGACATCAGCAAAACACGCGCGATTGCCGGCGTGATGGTACGGGGGCGCTGGCTGGAAAGGAAGGAACTCGATCGCGCGGTCGGTGATGTTCCAACAGAGTACGCGCGGCAGGAACGCGAATTGACTGCACAACTGGAATCGAATCCCGAAGCTGCAGTCCGGCGCCTGGACGAAATCGACCCGTTTGACAATCTCGGAGCCCGTGCTATGGCAGGTTTTTTCTCCGGCCAGGGCGGCGCGAAACTGCGGGGAGTCTTGCGGAGCATTCGCCAAAAGCAGCCCGATTCAAGGCTCGCATCGGAGACATTCATCAACAATCTGGGTTACGTCCTCTTAGGTCAGAAAAAGTATCCCGAATCGATCGCTGTGCTCCGCATGAACACGGAAGATTTTCCCAAGTCCGCCAACACCTGGGACAGCCTGGGCGAGGCGTTATTCAACTCCGGCGACCTGCCACACGCTCTGGAAAATTATAAGAAAGCGCTCGAAGTCGATCCGAAATACCCCGGCGCGCCAGGAGCGCTGAAGTTTTTGGCCGAACATGAGCCAGCTAAGAACTAAGCTCCTGACACCAAGCAAGCCGGACACAAACGCTCCCGGAGACACTTCGTGGCAGAATGGAGGGTCACAGGTAGAGTTGGATTGATTTTGTTTGACGGCTAAAAACGATTGCGAATTCTTCTCCTGAACCTTTACTATCCACCGGACACTTCCGCCACCGCCAAGATGGCGCACACGGTGGTAGACACGCTTTCCCTCTCCCACCAGGTCACCGTGCTCTGCGGGAGGCCCTCGTACGATCCCAGCGAACGCCGTCCCTGGCGTTTGTATCAAAGCGAGCTTGTCGGCCTAGCGCGCATCGTTCGCGCGGGCTCAACGGCCTTTCCGCGCTTCGACATGAAGAAGCGCGTGCTGAACTATCTCAGCTACGTCGCACTGGCGGTCCCGCGCGCGCTCCTCGTGAAGTGCGACGTTGTGCTCAGCATGACCGATCCGCCGTTTCAGGGCATCGTCAGCGCCTTCGTGGCCATGCTGAAACACAAACCGTTCGTTTACAACATCCGGGATCTGTATCCGGACATGGCCCTGGGAGGCGCAATCGTCGCACCGGGCCTCCTCGCGAGGGTCTGGGAAAAACTTCATCGCTGGGCGTTGCGCCGCGCGGCACTCGTCATTGTGCTCG
>Ga0207061_1150_pt1 | contig 16408 bp, 15 predicted proteins | sample Alteio_BWMinCont_31_FD_153275 | JGI IMG/M metagenome (GOLD analysis project Ga0207061, IMG submission 153275) | Enriched cells from forest soil in Barre Woods Harvard Forest LTER site, Petersham, Massachusetts, United States -... | ecosystem: Environmental > Terrestrial > Soil > Temperate forest >... | reverse complement strand
GCCGGGACGTGGATTCCCGTTTTACTTACCTGTGCTGATTGTTGGCCGATGGCCTGGAGGTTGATCCAGAAAAGTCGCGAAGTTTGCGCGGCAAACGGCCGTTACGTGGTGCTGACCCCAGTTCCCAAGCTTTCGTCGGCCGCAGCCGGGGCGGGCCGGCCGCGCCAAGTCGAAAAACCTTCTTTGACGAGACTGGAGATCGTCCGGCGATTCTGATAAATCAGCTTCAACCACGCGAGAGGACCCATTTGGGGGAAATAGATTCCACGAAAACACATGCGGGCGATGAAAATATTGATGCGATAGCCGAGCGGCTTGTCCTTGAGCGATGCGACCGCCTGAGCCATGGCTTCCGGGCTGTATGATTTCGCCCAGCCGGCTTTTACCTCGGCGTGGGCTTCGGCGATGGTCATTCTTAGCGGAGTGTGGGCCATCGCAAACGGTATGAACTCCTGCCAATGCTTCGGGCGGGTGAGCCGGCCGGCGGCTTCCAATCTCTTATAAAGCGGCGTCGCGGGCAAAGGCGTTAGCAAACCAAAAATGGGAAGCCCCGCAGGCCAGGTGCGAATTTCCTTCATGGTGCGGTCTGCAACCCCGACGGTGTCGTTGTCCATGCCGTAAATGAAGGAAGTAATGGCGTAAACGTTTCGGAGAGCGAGCCGCTCAAGCACGGCGGCATACTCGCCCGGCTTGTTGAAGCCCTTGTTTACATCGGCGAGATTTGTCGGATCGATAGACTCCATCCCGATAAAGACCCACTTGCCTCCTGAGGCCGCAATGAGGTCTACGAGTTCTTCGTCGCGCAATAGGTTAGCGCTGATCTGCGCGACCCAGTGCACCTGAGCGCCGGCAGCGATGATGTCGCGAAGCAGGGATTTCGTGCGTTTAATATTGATGGCGAAATTATCGTCGATAAAGAAGACAGCGATTTGGCCGCCCTCGCTTTTCGCCCGGGCTTTCAGGAGGAGCAGTTCATTCACTACGCTTTCGTTGGTGCGAAACCGGATGGAGTCGCCAAAAAACCCGGTTACCGTGCAGAACTCGCAGCCATAGGGGCAGCCGCGTCCGGACTCCATCGGAATGATGCGAAATGTGCCCCAGCCTTCACCGATGCGCTGCAAGGTGCGCTTGGCCACGTTTGGAACCAAATTAAACTGCTTGAGATTTATTTTGTCCCAAGGAATCGCAGGATAATCTTTGAGATTAGGTTTGCGTTCCTGGCCGAAGTCATCGACGGGAGCGTAGATTTCCTTGAGCTGGCCGCGTGCGGCATCCTCGACGATCTTTGGCCAGGTTTCATCAGCTTCGCCCAGTGCTACTGCGTCCGCGTGCCTCGGCCCGCCGTTTCGGCCAAGGGCTTCGTCGGCCTCTTCCGTGACGTGAGGTCCACCCATCACCACGGGCACGCCCACGGCGCGGATGGCATCGGCCACGCGGTAGGCCTTGGCGATCATGCGGGTCATCGCCCCGATGCCAACGAGTCCGATCTTTTGTTCCAGCACATACCGGGCGATGCCGGCTTCGTCCATGGGCTGCGCGTTGCCATCGATCAGCAATACTTGATGTTCGGCCGGAGTCAGCGCCTGGAGAAGGAACATCCAGAGATGTGGCATGAAATTGCGCGTGACACCGTTATCGGGGTTGTAAAGTAGAATTCGAATGCGATATCTCCATTCTAGGCGCGGCTTCTTCGGCTCCGAACGACGCAACCTTTGAGCGCGGAGCCTAGTTCATCAACAGGTTTTCGACTGTACAAAAAAGGACACCCAGGCTAGGAACGACTATGAAGATAGCACGTTATTTTTTCAGTGACTAAAATAGTTTGAAAATAGATTCGAAACCGCCACTCGCCCGGAATGAGCATCACCGCTTGTCGAAACTGTTCTCGCTGCCCGAAGAGGCGGGAGTTGGCGCGTGGAGCCGAAAATTTGCTACGCTCCACGGTGATGGCTGCCCCAGGAAAAATCGCGCGTACCTCTCGCGTCGCCGGCGATTCGGCGATTCTTACCAGCCGCGACAATCGCTGGCTCAAGGAATTCCGCATGGCCTTGCGTGGAGGACTGCCCACGGATGGCGGATATGTCGGCGTGGAGGGCGTGCGTCTCGTCGAAGAGGCGCTGCGCTCCGGTTGCCCCATTCTCGCCGTTCTGTTCAGCGAATCGGGTGAACGCCACCATGAACGGTTCGCTCCATTGATCGACAGGCCGGAGATAGCTTTCCCCACCCTGCGCACCACCGATCGCCTCTTTGAAGGACTCGCTGACACCGAACACCCTCAGGGCGTCGCGGCGCTCGTCAAACCGCGTGAAATTTCTTTCGACGACCTTGTCCGCGCACCTGACTCTGCTTGCGCTCCCCTGCTCGTCGTTCTTGCCGGTGTTCAGGATCCTGGCAACGTTGGCACCATCCTGCGCACGGCGGCGGCCTTTGGCGTGACGGGCGCGGCCACCGCAGCTTCCGGCATCAGCGGCACGGCCAGCCCCTTTTCGCCGAAAGCATTGCGCGCTTCGGCCGGAGCTGCTCTGCATCTGCCCATTCTCGCCGGAATGTCGCTGGCGATTCTCCTTACGCAGTTCAAAATTGCCGGGATTCGCACCCTGGCTTCGAGCGTTCACGAACCCCGTGACGGAGAACAGCCGTTGCTTGCACCATGGGAACTCGATTGGTGCGAGCCCGTCGCGCTGCTCGTCGGCAATGAAGGCGCCGGCCTTCCTGAAGAACTCGAACGCACCGCCGACGCGCGCATTCGAATTCCCATGGCCAGCGGCATCGAATCGTTGAACGCGGCTGCCGCCGCCGCGGTGGTGTTCTACGAAGCCGCGCGCCAAAGAAACTCCGGCCGCGGTTCCAACATCCAAGCTTCAGCCGCCTCGCGGCCGCCCAGGAAACCGTGAGCCTCTTTTCAAAGCTGCCGTTTACCCCGCAGGGGCACTCCGCCGCGGAACCCGACGTTCCGGCCGCCAACCAGCCGCTCGCCGAGCGCATGCGCCCGCGCACGCTCGACGAATTCATCGGCCAGGAAAAACTTCTCGGCCCGGGCAAATCTCTTCGCGTGCAAATCGAAAGCGACAATCTCGGCTCCATGCTTTTCTGGGGACCGCCGGGCTGCGGGAAAACCACGCTGGCGCGCCTCATCGCCCGTCTGACGCGCTCGGAATTCGTTGCCTTCAGCGCCGTGCTCACGGGCATCAAGGAAATCAAGGAGGTCATGGCCGGCGCCGAATACAAGGCGCGCTCCGGCCACCGCACCATTGTTTTTGTGGACGAAGTTCACCGCTTCAACAAAGCGCAACAGGATGCCTTTCTGCCGCACGTCGAAGCTGGGCATATCATCTTTATCGGCGCAACCACCGAGAATCCTTCGTTTGAAGTCATCTCCCCGCTGCTCTCGCGCACCAAGGTCTACGTCCTCGATCCGCTGACCACCCCGCAAATCGTCGAACTTCTCCGCCGCGCCCTCAACGACAAGGAACATGGCTACGGAGCAGAAGCGATTGCAGCTTCCGACGACATCCTGTTCCGAATCGCTTCCTTCGCCAATGGCGACGCCCGTGCCGCTTACAACACGCTGGAACTCGCCGTGCGCGGCGCCCGCCCCGATGAAAAAGGCGCCCGCGTCATTACTCCGGAACTCCTCGAAGACGTCCTGCAAAGAAAACTCCTCCGTTACGACAAAGCCGGCGAAGAGCACTTCAATCTCATCTCCGCTCTCCACAAATCCGTCCGCAACTCCGATCCTGACGCCGCCCTCTACTGGCTCGCGCGCATGATCGAGTCCGGCGAAGACCCGCTCTATCTCGCGCGCCGCATGGTGCGCATGGCCAGCGAAGACATCGGCCTCGCCGAACCCGGCGCCCTAGCAGTCACGCTCGCCGCCAAAGACGCTTTCGATTTTCTCGGCGCACCCGAAGGCCATCTCGCCCTAGCGCAGGCCGCCGTCTATCTTTCGCTCGCGCCAAAATCCAACGCCGTTTACACCGCCTACGGCGAGGTCCTCGACGACGTTCACAAAACCGAAGCCGATCCCGTTCCGCTCCATCTCCGCAACGCGGTCACCGGCCTCATGAAAAACATCGGCTACGGCGAAGGCTACAAATACGCCCACAACTTCGACGAAAAAGTCACCGACATGGCCTGCCTTCCCGACAATCTCGCCGGCCGCGTCTACTTCAAGCCCACCGACCAGGGCTTCGAGCAGCGCCTCCGCCAGCGCCTCGACGAAATTCGCAAGATAAAATCCCGCGGAGCACCCAATGGCTAGCCGACTCGCACCGAATTTCCTTAAGCTGTCATCCCGAGCACAGCGAGGGATCTGCTTTTTCTTCGCTTTCTTGGCGCTCACATCACTCAGAGCAACATCACAAACCAAGCGGCCAAAGACTCTTGGAATCGGCAGGGTGATAATTATGGCGGATTCCGCTGCCGACAAAGAGCCCTATAAGTTCTATTCGGAACTGAATCTTCGGGCTGTCGGGTCGTTCTGCACGGGTGCTCCCTGCACGATTATGTATGCACTAAACGAACATCAGGAATTGATCCTAACTGTAGCGCCTCGTCCCCCGCAGAAACCCGAGGACCCACCGCTCAACAATTTAGCGAGCGTGATGTTCCAGACGTCTAACGTCACCGCCATGCATGACTATCTGCAAAGCAAAGGGCTAACCGTTGGGGCTATTGCCCCCGATACTACGCGCACGACCGACTCGGTTGGCGCTGATATAACTGGCAACCCGTCGTTTTTCATGATGAAGGACCCGGATGGGCACGGTATCGGCTTCATTCAGTTCGATACGCCACTGAAGCCCCAAGGTCAAGGAGCAGAGACCAGCACGCGCCTAATCCACGCTGGCTTCGTCGTCCACGATCGCGCCGCATCAGACCACTTTTACAAAGACATTCTAGGGTTTCGGCCGTATTGGCACGGCGGCATGAAAGAGGACAAGGACGACTGGGTGTCCCTGCAAGTCCCCGATGGCACAGACTGGATCGAGTACATGCTCAACGTCCCGCCTGACGCCGACCACCACACACTCGGCGTGATGAACCACATTGCTCTCGGCGTTCCCGATATTCATGTGGCTCAAAACCAACTTTTGGCCAGCGGTATGAAGCTCGCTGAGGAACCTCATATCGGCCGCGGCGGCAAATGGCAGCTCAACCTTTACGATCCCGACGACACCCGCATCGAACTGATGGAGTTCACTCCCGTACAAAAACCCTGCTGTTCGGAATATACTGGCCCGCACCCAAAGCCATGACCTGCACTTGCTCCCGCAGCCGCACCCGCCGGCTCCGCCAATTCTGCTCGCGGTTCTGTCTTGTCGCCGGCCGCGTTTACTTCAAGCCCACTGACCAGGGATTCGAGCAGCGCCTTCGCCTCGACGAAATTGGCAAGTTAAAATCGCGCACGGCCCCAGGATCTTGAGGTGCATTCATGAAACGCTCTTTCTTCGCGTTCGTCATTTTCCTGGCGGCCGCCGCTGCCTCCGCGGGTGATGCGCCGAAGCGCCCGCGCATCTACGACATCGCGCAAGTCCAATTCGTTGTCAGTGATCTCCGGGCTGCCGACGATTTCTACGGCAAAGTCCTGGCCCTGATCAAACCCACCAATTGCGAAGCCGGATGCGACAAGCTAGAGCCGTCCCGGCTGTTCTCCGTGAACGGTCTCCAAATGCTCAGTGTCTCTCCTGCGCCGCATGCGCCCGCGAACCGGATCGAGGAGATCACCTTCGCGACGGACGATGTTCCCGCACTTCGCCGCTACTTCGTGTTTTACAAAATCCAGGTCAGTAAACCGCACAGTCCAGCCGACACTGACTTGACTGTTACCGATCCCGAGGGACACCGCATTGGCTTCCGGCAATGGCCGAAGAGCCTGCCTGAGTTGATGACTTCGTCCGGCTCGGGACCCAGCTCGTTACCCATCCTGATTCATGCCGGAATCATTGTTCACGACCGTTCCGCCGAAGACCGCTTCTACCAAGACATTCTCGGCTTTCACATGTATTGGCATGGAGGCATGAAAGACGATCAAACCGACTGGGTGGATATGCAAGTACCCGACGGTACCTCTTGGATTGAATACATGCTGCATGTTCCCGCAAACGCCGATCACCATACGCTCGGCGTGATGAATCACATTGCCCTCGGGGTTCCAGACGTCCACACTGCCCAAAAACAACTCTTGGAGCGCGGCGTGAAGCTCACGGAAGAACCAAAAGTCGGCCGCGACGGGAAGTGGCAGCTCAATCTATATGATCCCGATGACACCCGCGTCGAATTCATGGAATTCAAGCCCGTCCAAGAACCCTGTTGTTCCGAATTCAATGGCCCCCATCCCGGACCACACCCGTGATCGGCTTCCCGAAGAATCTCTTTCCGTGTCAAAATCCCTTGGGAACCCGATGAAGCGAGGCACTCTCTCATTCGTTTTAGCTGCCGCTTATCTGCCGCTTGCCGCGCAGGAGCAGCCCGCGCGCCCGCCCATCACTGGCATTGCTCACGTTCGCCTCTATTCCACGGATCTTTATAAATCTCGCGAGTTCTACTCGCACATTCTCGGCATGGCCGGTGGCACCGCCGGTTGCATGGGCGCGATTCTTCCTTGCTACACCGTCAACGACCACCAACAAATCGAGCTGCTGCAAGTAACCGGCGGCGCTCCCGACAATCTCCTTGCGGAGATCGCCTTCGCCACTCCCGATGTCGAACAAATGCGGCGCTACCTCCTCGCGCATAACGTCACCGTTGGCGCGATCGCGAAAGACACCTACGGCGTCCAGCATTTCGAACTTCGCGACCCGGAAGGCGTCCATATTGCCTTCGTGCAACTCCCCGCCTCGCACTTTTTCAACGCTCCCGCCGATCAAGTCAGCACCCGCATGGTCCACGCCGGATTTATCGTCAAAGATCGCGCCGCCGAAGACCGCTTCTACCGGGATATCCTCGGCTTCCGCATGTATTGGCACGGCGGCTTCAAGGACGCCGACAACGATTGGTGGGAAATCCAGGTTCCCGAAGGAAACGATTGGATTGAATACATGCTCAACATTTCGCCCTACGCCGATCACAACGAGCGCGGCATAGAAAACCATTTCTCGTTTGCCGTCGAGCAGATAAAGCCGGCCGCCACTCGCCTACGCATGCACGGCTTGAAATCCACCGACCAGCCCGAGATCGGCCGCGACGGCAAATGGTCTTATGACATCTACGATCCCGATATGACGCGTGTCGAGTTCATGGAATTTAAGCCTGCCCAGCCGCCGTGCTGCAATCCTTACACCGGGACGCATCCCAAACCATGACCGCTCGGTTCCCTCTTCTCCGTGCCCTCTGCGTTCTCTGTGCGCTCTGTGTTAGTTCTTTATTCTTTTTTTCTTCTGTCTCTTCCGCGCAGAATCTCGACAAGCCGCTTCAAAGCATCGACGAAGAAGTCACCGCTTTCGCTTTCGCTCCCGATGGCCGCATCGTCTATTCCGTCTATCGCAAGCTCAAAACAAAAGCTTACGACGCGCTCGAACACGACGACATCTGGCTCCAGGAAGCCGGCGGCAAGCGCCGCCGCCTTCTCGAAGGACAAAAGTACGCGCGCGGCAATCAGACTTTCAGCTATCTCATTGATTCGTTTCGCTGGTCGCCTAACGGCCGCTTCATCCTCGCTCAACTGTTCACCACCACGGTCGAGTCCGACAGTGGCAACGGTGTGGACTCTTACCAGACCCTCGTTTTCGATGATTCCGGCCATGAGATTCGCATCGCCAAAGGCGACAACGTCATCCTCGACGCTGCCAATGCCACTTTTCTTCCCGACAACGCGACTGTTTTTTTCCTTTCCGAAACCCTCAAGCCTCTTCCGCTGTTCGCCATCAAGTCCACGCGCCTCGCCACCGGAACTTTTCCCTCATTCTACGAAGGCCGCAGCTTCCGTGATGTGGTCTGGCTGAAGGACATGAATTTCGCCATTGCCGTCGAACAGGACCGCTCCCTCAGCGGACCGCCGCGCCTCCAGCACCTCGATCTGTTCAGTGACGATCACCAGGAACTCGCCACTCTGGATGGTTACGAAGGCGGCCTCAGCGTTTCTCCTAGCAGAAAAAAAGTGGCGTACTTCATCGACAAGGAAGTTCTCGAGATTCGCGACCTCGCCTTTCCATCTCGCGTCGCTCGCATTCGTGTGGGCCTGGGCATTTTTCGCTGGTCGCCCGACGAATCGCGCATCCTCCTCAAGCGCGCGCCCGAGAAAAAATCCGGCGATCTCGTGTGGATCGCCCTTCCCCCGCTCGCCGTTCCCGCAAAAGGACAGGACATCCCCGTCTCGCAGCCGGAGCCCAGCCCCATCTTCCGTGGCATCAGCTTCCGCCAATTCGATATCTCTCCCGACGGCCGCTTCCTCGCCGTCACCATGCCCGGCAAGCGGAATCTCCTCGTCTTCCCGCTTCCCCTGCGCTGACTGCCTCTTCCTCCGTTTCTTCTCTGCGCCCTCTTCGCCTCCTCTTCTCTTCCTCTGCGTTAAATCCTTTTCTTCCTTCGCAATCTTTGCAGAGGTACCACCGCCGCGGCCTTCTCGCCCAGCGTGTCATCCTTAGGCACATCTCGGCGTTCAATTTTGGGATTCGGAATATCGACTAGACAGAGCGCACAGTCTCTTTCGGTGTTCAATCAGAATGCAAGCATCTTCGACAACTGTTAATCCCGCCGCCCGCGCTTTCTCCGCCGCGGCATCGTTCTCAATGCCCATCTGCATCCACACGACCCTGGCCCCCACCCGAATCGCGCTCTCCACCACCGGAGGCACATCGTCCGCGCGCCGGAACACGTTCACAATGTCAATTTTCTCCGGCACGTCTTCCAGCCGCGCGTAGCTTTTCTCCCCAAGCACTTCCGTCTCATTTGGATTTACAGGAATGATGCGATACCCCGCGGCCTGCATGTACTCGGTCACTTCGAAACTGGGCCGCATGGGATTCGATGACAATCCCACCACCGCAATCGTCTTGTGCGCCTTCAGAATTTCTGTAATGGGGTCGGCGCCCGGCTTTGCGCCATTGGGAAACACCACTCTCATGGCGCCGCGAGTTCGCCCTTCGCGGCCCGCTCCGGCAAGAGCTGGCCCAGAGCCGAAAACAATTTGCTGTTTTCTTCCGACGTTCCCACGGAAACGCGGATTGCTTCCGGAAAGCCCATCCACCCGAGCGGCCGCACAATCACGCCGAGATGCAGCAGCTCGTCGCACAGAGTCTTGGCCCCGGGCCCGACATTCATGAACACAAAGTTCGACTCACTCGCAACCGGCGCGAAGCCCATCGCCCCAAATGCGGCGATCATGCGCTTTCGCTCGGCGGCGTTCGTCGCGATGCATCGGGAAACGTGTTGTTCATCGTCGAGCGCGGCCAGCGCCGCCGCTTGTGCGACGCCGGAAGTGTTGAACGGCGTCCTGAACTTGTTCATAGCCGCAAGCAGCCCCGGTCTTCCGATGGCATAGCCGATGCGCAGGCCGGCGATCCCGTACACTTTGGAAAATGTCCGCAGGATCAGCAAATTTTTCCGCTTGCGGTACGCCTCCACGGAGTCGCGCAACCCCACACTCACCGCGTAATGGATATACGCTTCATCAAGAACCACCAGCACGCCATCCGGCACCTTTTCAAGGAAATCCGCAAACTCTCTTGCCGTGAACGCGCTTCCTGTCGGATTGTTCGGATTCGCGAGGTAAATCACCGCGGTTTTTGGAGTGATCGCCGCGGCCATAGCTTCCAGGTCAAACGCAAAGTGGCGCTGCGGCACCAGCATGAGTTCGGCATCACTGCCGCGAATCGCCACCGAAAACGGCGCGTACGTTCCTTCCGACGTCAGTCCCTGCAGACCCGGGCGCAGCAGTACCCGCGCGGCCAGGTCAATGATCTCGCTCGAACCCAGCGCCACAAAAAGTTCATCGGGCGAGACGCCGTGCAGCCGGGCGAGCTTTTCCCGCAGCAGGTGCGTTCCCCCGTCCGGATAGCGGTTCGAATCGCCCAGCACTGCGCGCGCCGCTTCCATCGCTAACGGCGATGGTCCCAGGGGATTCTCATTTGAAGCGAGCTTCACCGCATGAATCTTGAGCTCGCGTTCCACTTCTTCAATAGGTCTTCCCGGGACGTAGACAGGCAGTCCGCGAATGTATTCCGGTATCAGGTCCTCAATCGTCCGCGTCATTGGTTTCTGGTCTTCTCTGTGTCCTCTGTGCTCTCTGCGATCTCTGTGTTAATTCTTGACTTCCGCTTTTACTTGTTTCGTCACACTATTCTCCCACCTTCGGACTTTTTCTGCTCGCGGCAACCCGCGATCTTGTTCTAGCCATAACCTCCAAATTGGTTCTACCGTCGTCCTTTACCTCCTTTACTTCATAAACTTCCGTTCACAGACTCTTCAGCTTCGCCACTTCCCGCACCGTCAGCGCCCGAAATTTCCCTGGCGCAACATCCAAAACCAAAGGCCCCATCTGCACGCGCTTGATTTTTTCCACCAGAAATCCCACGCTCTGAAACATGCGCCGGATCTGCCGGTTCCGTCCTTCGATGAGAATCACCTCATACCAGGGATTCGCCGCGTCTTCCACGAGGCGGATCTTTGCCTGTGAAGTTTTCACGCGTTCCCCATCTTCCAATTCAATCGTAATACCTACGCGCAAACGGTTGATCGCCTTCTCATCCGGCTTCCCGCTGATCTTTACCAGGTACGTCTTCGGCGCGTGCGATCCGGCTTTCATCAGCTTCTGCGCCAGCGCCCCATCATTCGTCATCAGCAACAGTCCTTCGCTGGCGTAGTCCAGGCGCCCCACCGGATACACGCGCTCGGGGCAATTCTTCATCAGCTCCATGACCGTCGGCCGTCCTTCCGGATCGCTCACCGTAGTCACATAACCTTTCGGTTTGTGCAGCATAAAATACAGCAGCCGCTCCTTCTTCTTGAGCGCTACCCCATCCACGCAAATCGAATCCTCGTCAGGATCCGCCTTCGTCCCCTGCTCCGTCACCACTTTCCCATTGAGCGTCACGCGTCCGGCCGCAATGATCTCCTCGGCCTTGCGCCGCGACGCAATCCCGCAAGCCGCCATAATCTTCTGCAGTCTCTCGGAAGCCATGGTAGGAACCGACACTAATCGGCAATGTGCGCTGTGTTGGTGACGTCCTCGCCCGCTACCAGCAGAAATTCGTTCTTGGCGCCAGCGATGCGATTTTGCCGGTAGGGCCTGTACTCTTCACTTTCGTAGAAACTCACCGCCGCCTCTTTGGAAGGCCATTCGAGAATCACACACATTGGCAGCGGTTTGCGCTCACCTTCGATCTTCTCGATTTTTGGTGTGCGAGCCAGATACCTGCCTCCGCGCCTCTCCACCAACCCCGTCACATTGCTTACGTAATCAGGCACCCAGCTCTGGTCCTTTACTTCGATTTCCCCGATAAAGTAATACTTCACGTGGGACTCCTGTAATGGCCGGTCTTCAAACCGGTGCTTTTCTCTTTCCCTTCCACGCCTAGCACAAGATTGTCATTCCGAGCGAAGTGAGGAATCTGCTTTTTCTTCTCTTCTCTGTGTTCTCGGCGCCCTCTGCGTTAAATTCTTGGCTTTTCCCTTTCCTTCCTCGCCCTTCTCAAACTTCCGCAACTTGTCCGCTTCCTTTTGCTCGATCATCCGGTATCTCCCCCGCGGAATCCCTTCTACCGACAGCGGCCCCAATCCGATGCGCATCAACTTCTCCAGCGGATGCTTTTCCTTGAACAACACCCTCCGCATCTCTTCCTTCTTCGAATCCCGCATGCGCACTTCATACCAATAATTCGCAACGCGTCCGCGCGTCGCATCCGGCTGCCGCACCGTTTGCATTCGCACGCCAATCTCTTTTCCCAGCCGCTCCAAATCCGCCAGCGTCAGCATTCCTTTCACTTTGACGAGATACACCTGCTCCAGCTGCGCCCAGTTTTTCAGCATCTGCGCCGCCAGGTCTCCGTCATTGGTCAAAAACACTAGTCCCGCCGCCCCATACTCCAGGCTCCCCACCGGATACACGCGCTCCGGCAACCCGCGCAAACAATTCCGCAGCGTCTTGCGCCCTTCTGGGTCCGTCATCGCCGCCACCACCTCCGGCGGCTTGTTCAGCAAAATATAGACGCGCCGCTCTGGCTTCGCTTCGACGACTCGCCCCGCCGCCTCGATCCGGTCCTTGGCCGCGTCCGCCTTCGTCCCCAGCTCCCGCACCACCTGCCCGTTCACGCGCACCTGCCCGCTCGTGATCAGCAGCTCCGCATGTCGCCGCGAAGCAATCCCCGCCCGCGCAATAATCTTCTGCAGTCTTTCCTGCATAGTCTCTTTCTAATAAGTTTCTTGGTAGGGGCACCCGCCGCGGCGGGTGCCCTTCTTTAGGATGACGTGGATTCTTGCTCGCCGTTTCTTCTCTGTGACCTCTGTGTTCCGACCTCTGCGCACTCTGGGTTAAATCTTCTTCCTACTCCCCCACTGCAGTAGACTTCACCGCGGGCGGATCTTCATCTAATTGGCCTGAGGGCATACCTTCGGATGTCGCTGCCGCCTCATGTTCACGTTCTGCTTCTGCCTCGGCTAGTTCTTGTCCAACGTGCGCGATAGCGTCCGATGACGTTTCATGCAAATGATCTCCTATCGCTGACTCATCCACCGGCGCGAATCCTTCATCACTCCCCAATGCTTCTCGCGCCAGCGCCTCAAACTCCTTCAAGCTCGGCAGCTCTTCCAAATCGCTCAACCCAAACCGCATCAAAAACTCTTTCGACGTCTTGTACAGAATCGGCCGCCCAATCACTTCTTTCCGCCCCGCCGTGGTAATCAGGTGCTTGTCCAGCAGCGTACTGATCACGCCCGCCGTATTCACGCCTCGAATCTCCGAAATTTCCGGCGAAGTCACCGGCTGCTTGTACGCGATCACCGCCAGCGTCTCCAGCGCCGGCATCGAAAGCCGCAGTGGCGGCCGCAAACTCTTGATGAACCTTCGCACCACGTCATGCTGCTGCGGTTTTGTATACAATTTGTATCCGCCCGCCACCGCGCGAATCTCGATCCCGCGCTCTTCCGCCGCATAACTCGCCACCAACTCATCGAGCGAAGCCTGCACCGCGAGCTTCTCTTCCCCGAGCGCCCGCGTCAGTTGTTCGATCGTCGCCGGGTCATCCGCCGCATAAATTATTGCTTCCAATGCCGCTTTTCTCTCTTCATTAGTCATATGGCTCTTCTTTGCAGTAGCCGGTCATTAGACCAGTTTTTTCCTCTTCTTCTCTGTGTCCTCTGCGTTCTCAGTGACCTCTGCGAAAGATTCTGTGTCTTTTCTTTCAACTTTCAACTTTTAACTTTCAACCTTCAACTATTTGTATTCCTCATCAATCTGTTTGATCCCGCCCGCTTCATCAAACACCAGATCAAACATTTTATGCTTCCGCACCATAATCTCCCCAAACTGTTTTTCCTGCGCCAGCGCAACCGCCTGCAATTTCACCATCTCCAGCACCGCCAGGAACGCCACAATCATCGCGTGCCGCGAAGGGCACGCCTCAAAAAACTGAATCAAATTCACCGTATTGTCCGCGCTCGCGATAATTTGCGCCCGCAGCGCCGCAATCATCTGCGCCACCGTGAATTGCTCGTGTTGCAGCTCGATCCGCGAAACTTCTTTCTTCCGCTCCAGAACTTGCTGGAACACGCGCACCAAATCCACCAGCGAAACCACCAACTCGCCTTCGGTTCCTTCGTCGTGATAAAGCGACTTGTCCGGTTTCGACCACACGTTTTCTTCGATCTGCTGTTTCTGGTACAAAAGCTGCGCCGCGTTTTTGAATTTTTCGTGCTCCACCAAGCGTTGCACCAGGTCCTTGCGCGGATCTTCCAATTCTTCCGGCCCGGCCAGCGGATCCGGCGGCAGCAGCATCTTGCTCTTGATGTAAATCAGCGTAGCCGCCATATAAATAAATTCCGAAGACACATCCACGTCCAATTCTTCCAATTTGTGCAAGTAATCCAAATACTGCGCGGTGATTTTCGAAATCTGGATGTCGTGAATATTCATCTTCTGCTGCTTGATCAAATCGAGCAGCAGATCCAAAGGCCCTTCGTACATCGGGATATTTATTTTGTACGGCGTCGCCATCTCTTCTTTGTGTCCTCTGTGCTTAAAACTCCGTGAACTCTGTGCTAAATCTTTTTCTTACGCTTTTGCCCTTCCCGCCGTGCAATCAATCGCTTTTCGTTTCTTGTCCCAGCCGAAAACGGCTTCGCGCACGCGTTCCATCGTGCCTTGCGCGACTTTGCGCGCGCGTTTCGAACCGTCATCTAGAATTTCCATGACGCGCATCGGATTGTTTTCGTACTGCACGCGACGCTCGCGCACTGGGGCGATCCACTTGATCAAATTCTCGGCCATCGCGGCTTTGCACTCGATGCACCCGATTCCCGCCGTCGTGCAACCTTGGCGCACCCACTCCAGCCGGCCTGGTTCTTCCGCCGAGAATAGTTTATGCCAGTCATACACAGGACACACGTCCGGATTTCCCGGATCCGTCCGCCGCTTCCGCGCCGGGTCCGTCACCATCACTTTCGTTTTTGCCCGAATGTCCGCGTCGCTCTCACTCAGCGTAATCGTATTCCCATAACTCTTCGACATCTTCCGCCCATCCAGCCCCGGAATCCTCGGCGTCTGCGTTAACATCACTCCTGGCTCGGTAAGAAGATCGGGAGACGTAAAGTAATTTGGGTTGTTCCGAATGATCTGAAGGTACTTTACAAGGCCGAGCTCGCTGCGCGCGTGCGACAAGAAAACAGCTGCGTCATCACTTCCACTGCCTTCATAACGCCCCGCTGGCAGAGCAAAAAGCACTATCTCACGTGCTTGAGACTTCTGTTGCGCCGTAAGGTGACTGTGCATTTTGCCCGCGAAAAAGAAATTAAATCGCCTGACAATCTCGCGACTAAGCTCGACGTGCGTAGCCTGGTCTTCGCCGACTGGCACCCACAAGGGATCCGGCATTCCCGCTAAAACAGGATTGCTATAAATCACGATGTCGGCGCACTGTAGGATCGGATAGCCCAGGAAGCCGTAATTGTGCAGATCCCTATCCTTGACGTTCTCCAGCGCCTCTTTGTAGGTCGGCACGCGGTCCAGCCAGCCCAGCGGGGTCACCATGGACAGCAGCAAATGCAACTCGGCGTGTTCTGGAATCACTGATTGCTGAAACAGGACCGACTTCTGCGGGTCGAGGCCTGCCGCCAGGTAGTCGATCATGATCTGCAGCGTGTTCTCCGCCACTGCGGACGTGTCCGCATAATCGCTCGTCAGCGCGTGCCAATCCGCGATGAAGTAGAAGCAGTCGTAGGCGGGATCATTTTGTAGGCGCACCCAGTTCTGCAACGCGCCGAAATAATGCCCGATATGCAGGCGGCCCGTTGGGCGCATGCCGCTTAAAACCCTGCTTTTCTTTGCCTCAGCCCCTGTCGCCAAACTCCGCTCCTATTCCGCTCCACATTGCTACGAGAAAATGAAAGAAAATTATAACGCAGAGACGCAGGGCGCACGGAGACAGCCCAGAAAGATCTCAACTGGCTTTGCCCAACAGCTCGCGGGCGATGATCATGCGCTGCACTTCGCTGGTGCCTTCGTAAATTGTGATCACGCGAGCGTCGCGGTACATGCGCTCCACATCCGTCTCGCGCGAATAGCCGCTGCTGCCGTGCACCTGCACTGCTTTGTAGACCACGCGGTTCACCATTTCGCTGGCGTAGAGCTTGGCCTTGGAAGAAGCGGCTCCGAGCTTCGTGGGATGCGCGTCCTTCAGCCACGCCGCGTAGTAGGTCAGCCCGCGCGCGGCTTCAATCTCCGTTTGCATATCCGCGATCATCCACTGAATGGCCTGGAATTGGCTGATGGACTTCCCAAACGCCTTGCGCTGCCTCGCGTACTTCACCGTTTCTTCTAGCGCCCCCTGCGCAAGTCCCACCGCCTGCGCCGCAATTCCAATCCGCCCGCCGTCCAGAGCGCTAAGCGCAATCTTCAATCCCTGCCCTTCTTCCCCGAGGCGGTTCTCCACCGGCACCACGCAATCGTTCAGCAAAATCTCGACCGAAGGCGACGAGCGCTGCCCCATCTTGTCCTCATGCCGGCCGACGCGAAATCCCGCGAAGCTTGGCTCGACCAGAAACGCGCTGCTGCCCTTCCCGCCAGCCGACGGATCGGTCTTCGCAAAGACCAGCAGCACTCCCGCGGCGTTGCCATTGGTCACCCAGGTCTTCGTCCCGTTCAGTTTGTAAACATTTCCATCGCGCACCGCTCGCGCCTGAATCCCCGCCGTCATCTGCGACCCTCCGGGCCCGCAGTTCGGCGGATCGATGGTCATCTCCGGCGGTTGGTTCGTCG
>Ga0207061_1132_pt2 | contig 16897 bp, 8 predicted proteins | sample Alteio_BWMinCont_31_FD_153275 | JGI IMG/M metagenome (GOLD analysis project Ga0207061, IMG submission 153275) | Enriched cells from forest soil in Barre Woods Harvard Forest LTER site, Petersham, Massachusetts, United States -... | ecosystem: Environmental > Terrestrial > Soil > Temperate forest >... | reverse complement strand
AATCGTATATTCTTCGTGTGCGCCGTTGTCCGGCAACGCAACGCGTTTCCCTTCGAGATATGCGCCGTCGGCGGGTTGAGGCGCGATAAGCGCCACCGCAAAATATTTATTTCGCGCCGCGACCCAGTTTGTCGAGCCGCTTGGCGTTTTCCGGTACGTCTCCCCGAATTTTGAGGCGTCCACATTTTCCAGCTCGCCGTTTTGATATGCAAACGCTTCCGCGCCGTTGCATTCATCAATGCTGTTCTTTTCCGCAAACGGGATGCCGTTATCCCATGCGATTTGATAATTATAATTGCCGATGATGTTCTGGCAATTGTTGAATGTGAAGTCGGCGTCCACGACGTAACTACCGTCGTGGAAAATGAATTTCTTTACAATGCTTCGGGTCGAATCGATTTGTAAGACGGCGGCAATGACAGTCGAGTCTCCATGATCGATCGTAATTTCGTTGTTCTGCTCCCGGAGCGTGAAATACATGTCTTTCGTCGAGATCAGTTTCCCTTCGTTTGATTGGAACAAAGCGTTCAGTTCCGAGCCGGTGGAGTCATATATCAACTGCACCGGCGTGCCATACCACGTTTTGTATTTGGAAAGTTGGAACTGAGATATGGATCCTCCGTGCGTTGAAATTACCGCATCATAGAGGGATGTATGAACGGTGATATTCCGGTTCGTTCCGTGCGTGTATGGCGAAAAGATCGAACCGAATTGATTGGCGGCTTTTGCAGAATCAGATTTGGCAATTTCTGCAGGTGTCTGCAAGTTCTGAGTCACTGGAGCGGGAGTATGAACCTGCGCTGTGTCGGATGTTACTGCCGTCGAATCCGTCGATGTTTTTTTGGGGACGGGCTTCATCGTAACACTGCTATACCAAAGGTATAGCATAAGCAGCACTCCGATGAGCGCAATGCCGATCAATTGTTGTTTATCTTTTTGCATATATTAAAAAATCAGGAATGCCTAAGGGACTGGATCGTATCCCCCATGATGGAACGGATGGCAACGGAGGATGCGGGCGAGAGACATCCATGCACCGCGCAATACCCCGAATTTTTCGATTGCTTCCTGTGCATATTCGCTGCAGGTCGGTTGGTAGCGGCATGTCGGCGGGAACAATGGAGAAATGAGAACTTTATACAATCCGATAAAACTTGTTACGATGAATTTCATCTGTCTGAGGCGTGCACTTCATGTGTTGGCGGCTTTTTCCGTCACAACGTTCAATAGGGCGCTCACCGAAGGCAGTATTTCCGGTAACAGCCGTTTTTGAAAATTTGTTTTTCTGTCTCCGCTTTTTATCTCGTCCGCCCAAATGAACATGATGTCTGCGGAGCGATGCAATGCAGCAAGGCGAATGTTACATTCTATTTTTTCTCTTCGCACTGCTTCGCGCAGAATACGCTTGCATCGGTTGCGGATAACTGCGCCTCCTACCCCTTTTCCGGCTGCAACTCCAAAGCGAAGAGGAACGTCGCGTTCTTTGCCAATTGTGTATCGCGCAAGCGCCTTCCCGGATCGGGTGCGGTAGCCGGTCTCGAAGATTTTCTTGATGTCCTCTTTGCTGCGCAACCGTTCATCACGGTTGATGCTATAACCGTTGAACCGAGCATGCGCCCCGCTCATTCATCGCTGACGGTGAGTTTCTTCCGTCCTTTAGCACGGCGGCGTGCCAAAACTTGGCGTCCGTCTTTCGTCGCCATGCGTTTGCGAAAACCATGCGTCGTCTTCCGGGGCTTCCGATGAGGTTGATATGTCCGTTTCATTATATTGACGTTAAATGATCTAAAATATTTTCATCCTAATTAAACAAAAAGAGGGTTGCCCATGGGCAATCCTCTTTTCGGTACAACGAGTCTTGCGTGCACAACGCTTTCAGTATTCTCTGCGCCGCAGGGCATTCACGAAGAATGCGCAGAGCGATACGCCGGTAAGAAAAAGCGCTGAGACAAGCAGCATTTCTGTAAATGCCATCAGTTGCCTCCTCGAAATAGTTCTTTAAAGGATCGGTGCGTAAATGTTCTTAAAATTAGGGAAAGTTACCGTATAAAACAAAATAATTTTTTTAGGGCGGATTTTGTGCCTTTAGAGCTTTTTTATCGCTTCTTCAGCAGCCCAATGCCCGTTGATGATGCCGCTCTCAGCGGATGGAGAAATATCGTTGTCGGTATTGGCGAAAAAGATATTTCCCACAGGTTGTGCGATTGCTGGATAAAGCGTTGCATGGGAGTGGACGAATGGTATGACCATCGTATGTCCCCATGAAAATACGTGCATTTCCTCAATAATATCCATCGCACGGGGCACATGGCTTGTAATTGCTTGCGCGACTTTTTGGGCATATCCTGCCAAAAAACGATCATCTTGCAAATTTCGTCGCTCAGTCTCTGGCTGCGGGCAATAAACCGTATAGGCAAAATCGCCAGTCATTCGGTCGGGATTACCTGCAAGCGTGTCAGACGAGAGGAAGCCGTCAACCATGTCGGTGAAAATATTATCTTTGTCTCTGAACCATATATCGAATGCGCGCTTCGGAAGGAGCGGCGAGTTACAGAGAAGATTGACGGTGATATATGGAGCGTATCGCATGGCGGCGCATGCATGTTTTTTTTCAGTGGACATATCAGGGATCATCCGTTGGGCGATTAATTTCTGCGCCGTGTTGATCGCCGTTCTCGCGCGTATAGTCTGTGGCAGCCCATGCTCATCCAAATAATCTACTTCCACGCCGCCGTTTGTATTAGCCAATCGCAATACAAGCGAATTTGTCCGTACATGCTGTATCCCGATATGCTGAGCGAGTTTATCTATCGTTCCGATCATTCCGCCGGGATAGGTATAGCGCGGCAATTGGAATTCGTTGCCGAACTCAGCTTGATAAAAATTGAGGAAACAATATGCATTCGCCTTGTCAAGCGGAATGCCGCATGCGGAAAGGGAATATTGGTTCATCCAATGCAGAAGTTCCTGTGACCCGAAACGCGATAGACATTGCTTCGCGGAAATGGAGTCATACTCGGTAATATGTTCCTTTGCTGCGTTGTATAAGGGATAATCCGGCAGAGGGTCTAACTTTATCAGCCAATCTCTGTACTTTTTAAATGCATCTTGATCTTTTGGAGAAATAGGAAGATGTGGAATGTTTTCATCGTTCCAAAAATCGACATGCATTTCACCCGCGCGGAAATAGAGCGCGTCTTCTCGCGTCAGCACTGGATTTACGCCGATGTCGTCGTAAATCTGCTTGTACGTGCCGTCGTACGTAACGAAATATCCGGCGCCGAGGGGATACCGCTTGCCTTTCCATTCGCTGTATCGCGCCGCGCCTCCAAACTCGGCTTCGTTTTCCAGTACGATGAACGATTTCCCTTCTTTCATCAATCGCCATGCCGCGGCAAATCCGCTCAATCCTGCGCCGATAATGACGCAATCAAAAGTTTCTTTTGACGGGGGAAATGCAACGGTTCTTTTGCCGTCACGGAGTATCTCGTGCGCGGTTTTAAATTTCAGTTTATCGATTTGTTTTTTTATCTCTCGCGCTTCGTCGTGGGGAGCAGCGGGGATTCCGGCGTGCAGTCCGTTCCAGTCAGCGAACACTGTGCCAGTTGCGAGCAGAACGGTTTTAATAAATCGGCGGCGCGAATTTTCGTTCGTCATACGGGGTACAGGGAAGTCGGAGAAAGAACCCGCGGGGCAGGCGGGAAATCGAGTGCTTGCGATAGCGCAAGCACTCGAACGTAACACAAAATTATCCTTATTTCACTACGGTCAACTCTCTTCGCGCGAATGTTTGCCCTTGTCGTAAAATTGCGAAATATGAACCAGCCGGCAGCGCCACTGCATCGAATATTGCTTCTTCATTTGATGACGCGGAAGAACGTGAAATTTGCCCGGACAAATCTGCGACCATATCGCCTGCGATATTGTACACTCGCAACGAAAGCGGGCTTTGTTTCTCGTCGGATATACCGGTACTGGATAAACCGGTACTAGATACGCCAGAGATAGACAGTACTGTCGAAGTTGAAAACGGATTCGGATAATTTGTTATTGCAAGATTGGTTGCTGGCATCAATGGCGCTTCAACAACTGCGCTTGGGGATTGCAGAGCAATGTCATCAATAAACCATCCTTGTGATTGCGTGAGGGACGATGTTTTAAGGCGAAACCGGAATACGACGGTATCACCGACGTACGTCGTCATATCATATGTGATATGCTGCCATTCGCCCGGTGTCAGCGGATATGTAAATGTTCCGCTGCTGCGGTTATAATCGCCGACTGCATGCCATGATGGAGGTGTGGAGGGTGTTCCCCCTTTTCCATTGTTGGTTGTAAATTCTACGACCCCGCTGTCAGTCTGCGCAATTAAGGCTATCTGCCAAAATGAAAATTGCGTTTGTCCGGCTTGAATAATCGTCGGTGGCATCATCGCATACGTATTTTGCCGTTTGACGGAAAGAAGATTCCCGTTGTCAGTAAGTGAATTCGTACCGGTATGTCCGCCAACTGAGGTGACAGTCCATGTGCCATTGGTCCCGAAAACCGGACTGGATTCTTCAAACCCTTCCGAAAGGGAAATATTTGGCGAACCCGCCCACCATATCAGAGTATCGGAAAGGACGCTTCTCGTTAAAATTCCTTCGCGTTCCCCAACAATTGTAACCCCGAAAGAATGAAAATGCTTCAACCTTAGTTGAGAAAGGTAATTTGTGTTGGCAGTGTACGTCGTAATTTGGTTTGAATCTGAGGAAGCCAGAACAATACTGTCGACGAGGGAACCGTCAATATAGATATACGCCCGGTTCATGTCATAGAGCGGCGTGCCGTCCAAATGCGTTGCGGGGTTTTGCCATTGAAGTTGGGTTCCTTGGTCATTTGCGGATGCGTTGAGAAGGTTGGCAGGTTCCGGTTGCATTTCTCCGCCGGCGTAGCCTGCAGTGTTCTCGACGTTGCTCGTGTCACCACCACTGGCTATATAAACTTGGTAAGTATAATACGTGCCTGTTTGTAAATTATTTGCGGTGTATGTCGTTCCGCCCTGATTTAGAGTTGCAACCAATTGACTATCTTGATAGATAAGAATTTTATAGCTGGTAAGCGGATCTCCGGTAACCGTCGATGTTGGATTTACCCAATTTAAGACGAGGGTTGCAGGCGAATTAGGTACAATCGAAGCAGCGAGATTGGTTACTCCATTCGGTCCGAGTGACATTATAGAAATGTAGGCGTCGGTGTTATATATAGAACTGCCTGAACGTTGATCCGTCCAACTTGGAATGATTTTTCCTTTATATGCCGCGATGCCTGTGTAATCAGCCCAATAACCGCCTGTTCCTTGCGTGCCACCGCTTGCGCCGACTGTGGTAATTGCAAAATTTTCGTTTGTTATTCTTTTTGGGCTGAATGTTGTTGCCCCATCAGTCGAATACGAAACATATAAGTCCACATTTACGTTTTGCGGATCGTTGCGGCTGTCATAATACGAAACCGCGACGGTTCCGCTGACAGGGTCGCATGCAATCCAGGGATGGAATTTATCTGTGAGTGTAACCAAATCCCCGTCAACAATTTGCGGCGTTGACCACGAAGCGCCTTTCGAGTCTGAATATGACAGATATATGTGTGGCTGCCCGCCGTTTGAATTCAACGCAGCCCATGTAACGTAGACTCTACCGTGATTCTTTTGAGAGGCATCGACAGCGCCTGCGGAATATGTTATCATGCGCAGATTATCTTTGTTAACGAGCGTATTTGGCATCGTATTCACGGTGCTGACAAGATTCGGCGATGAGAACGATTGTCCTCCGTTTGTAGAAACAGCACAATAGATATTTGTAATTGAAGTACCAGGCGGAAATTCAGAATAAAAAACATATACTTCCCCATTCGGTCCTACTGTCGGCATCGAAAACTGTACAATTGCACCTGACGGACTTATCGTTACAGGCTGGCTCCAACTTAAACCTTGATTAGTTGAATGAGCAAAATATATTTCCGAACTTGAATTTTGGTTCGTAAAATGTGTCCAAGATATATATACATTGTCTTCATACTTGCCGCCTGAATTCGCATCCGCCGCGATATAATATTTATCTTCAAAAGTGTTATTTGTTGAGCTATACACAATGACAGGATTTTGCCATGTTATGCCGCCGTCCAAAGAGCGCTGAACGGTAACAGCAGATGCAGTTTCGTTGCTGTTGAATTGTCCGAAGCCGAAATAGGCAACGCCGGAGGCGTCGTATGTGAGGGACGGATCGGTTACTTCGTTGTAATCCGGTGAACAAGGCGGCATCTGTTCGTTTGTCCAGGTAAGCCCGCCGTTCGTTGAGTAATATGCCCACTGGGTAGGCGGCTGTGAATTAGCGGAACGATAATCATTCGCACCGGAAATAACAATATTTGGGTTCGTTGGATTAATCGCAACACCAGTTTCGCCTTGTGCAATATTATTTCCCGAAGTATTGCAATCAATATTCGGATAAGTTGAAGATAAAATTTGCGGCTGCTCTATCCTGTATTTAAAAGTGGAAGGAGCGGGAGGCAAAATCGGCTTATCAACTCCACCGTCGGCGTCAAAACCACCTTTATTGATTGAAAATGGATGTGTAACCCACATCCCTGCACCCGTTGCGACAAAAATTCCTATGAAAAAGTATCGTTTGAGAAACATTACAGATTGTAAAATTTAAAAAATATGTAGGTTCTATTACTAAGGTATGTGCTTCACAACTTGGCGAGCCGATAATTCCCCATAATCATAATAATAACCTATAAATTATAGACACCAAAATTACAAAAAAGATTCTTTACGAAAAACGAAATCTGTAAAATCAGCGTAAAATAGCCATTTTTTGAGTTTCAATCAGGTCTTGACCAGGCACTCTTACAATCAATTTATAAATATATACCCCATTTCCCATTCTGTTCCCTTCAGCGTCTGTTCCATCCCACGGAATGGCGTTGAATCCCACACGAAGAGATGACGGCGGGACGTTGAGTGCCCGAAGCAATCTTCCCGCAACGGAATATATTTTTATCGTAGCGCTTTGTGGAGAAGTCTCCCCGGTAAGTTGGAAGGTGAAATTCGTGTTGCTTGGGAACGGATCGGGGGCATTCATCACGTTTTGAAGCGATGAAGTCGTATTAACCACAAATGTTACAGTGTATGGAGGAGCGGAATTCCCGCTCGGATCGAACCCTGAAACAGCTAAAATGTGTTGCCCGGAAGAAAGTAAATTAGGGTTGAGTGTTGCGGATGCTTTTACATTCCCAGCGCTTACGGAGTCAAATGTCATGTGAAGTGGAGTCTTCACTGCGGAATATGCTGAGTCATCTATGTTGATTATAATGCTTGAGGGATTGCTTTGCCTGAGTGGATTATTGTCGATGATTTTCACGACGATTACCGGCGTAGGGCGAACATAATCGCCGTTTTGTATCTGTCTCCCGTCAACGGTAACGATTAATGCAGGCGCGGTTGTATCTTTTTGCACGTACATTGAACTGATGAGCGTGTTATTGGCTTTATCCAATTCCGGGATTGAATCGAACGGGTCAATCGTAAATGCAACTGACTGCAAACCATGGACAGTGCTTGTCGTTATGGGCATTTGCACGTGGGTTTTCGCCATCGGCGGAAGGCTGTCTATCGTTTGCGTTCCGCCTACAACTGATACCCCGGAATTTTGCAACGTTGTTTGAACCAATATGTTTTTTGCTGTAACGCATCCGACATTATATACATCAGCAGCAATTACTGCCGGGCTTCCCTGTGTGACTGTATTGGGAGTGATAGAAAGCGTCGGCAAATATGCGGTCAACTCCGGAACACCTGTAAAGCCTGTGCTCCATTGATTCAGTACAGGTTCGACATTTATATTTTGCCGATCCAACTCTCCAATCAACTGAATATAATGATATGTTCGAGGATCAACATGGGAAAGATCGGCAAGTCCGGTTGTGGTATTGATATTGGCAAGCGAATCATATTTGCTGGTATGTTGATTGAAGCCGTAGACGGTGAATTTGCCGGATGTATTTGCCGGCAGCGATACCTTGCAATGCGCTGAGTTCCATACGGTTGCAGGACCAATGAGCGGGGTTGTGATGGTTCCGCGCAAATAATGGAATGGAATTGTCGTGTCTATTTTCGCGTCAATCGAATCACCCCCCGGTGTCCATATTTCGTCTATTGCACCCCCTGGCGGGGCGCCTTTAATGCCGATAAGGGCATATGAAGAGCGGAATGCACCTCCATAGACTGAAGCTGTATAAATGAGCGAATCGGTATATTTTGCGCCTAACATTTTAAGCGCTGTGCGGGCGCTGTTCGTTAGTAACTGCGTAATTTCATCATCACCAACCGCAATTACAACACGTCCCGTTGGTATCGAATTAATAAAGGCAACTAAAGAGTCGGAAGCTGTACTATCATGATTGGTATTAAACGATTTCGCCTGTGCGAGTGCAAATGCAGTATCGGCTAATACATAAAGATACAAACCGGTAGAGGCATTAGTATTTATAACCGGTCCATTCCCCAATTGAAAGGTTGAAAAACGAAGTGCGCCGCCATTCCGCAAGTCATACCAGCCGCGTGACTCTGCTCTGATTATGCCAAGCGTTGTGCCGAGATGTACTCCATCAGATTCAACGGTAAGATTGTCCAAACCATTCTGAATAAATTGCGGTGCGCTTATCTGTTGCCACGGCAAACCATTTGGAACGAATGACGAGGGGGTCAACGGTGCCCATATACTGTATGAATTATTAGTCGGGTTGAATGTTCTCACTTGCCAATAATATGTTGTATTTGGTCGTAAGGTGTATGTGTTTGGTATCTGCCATTGAAGCATTGGAATGCTTGGCGACATTTGCGGCGATGATGCAATGAAAAGCGGGCTCGAGAAGGAAGTGGAAGTATCCATTTGAAAATAATATTTCAGATTCGCGCTTCCAGATTGCGGAATAAGAACGTCAAGCGTGTTTGTCTGGCAATTCGACGCCATCGAGCCAAAATTTTGCGGACGTAAAATCGTACTGACCGATGAATAAACGACAATACTTGTCTGCGCAATGCTGTTTGCAAAATAATTTTGCGGCAGAGAATTGTCAAAATTCAAAGTTACCGTCAATTGATGGGTTCCGCTGTTGTGATGGATAGGAATTGCGACCAAAATAGACTCCGCTGCACACGGCACGGGCGCCGAAACAGTATCCAGGAACAACCCGCCGGGATAAGCATCTTGAATGAGAATATGGAAGATACTGTCAGATGAAAATCCGTCATTGAATACTTCAAGACGGAGAAAAAAAGCAGTATCCTGATCCGTCGCGATTGACTGAATTCCCCTGGCGACAACGTCAGAATCATATATCTCTATGGCAGGATGCACGCGCAACGCAAGCGTCGTTGCCGGGTCCCCAAGCAAATCTTGAAGCATGATTTCATTTCGAGCATATATCGAGTCGTAAAAATTATTTGCCCCGTTTCCATAAAACGCCCAAAAAGCAATTTTTGCCTGTGTGATGAGTCTGCCGATTTGTATGAGAGAATCTGCCGCAAGCATTTGATAGCCGGTTTCCATCATTTGCTGGTCTTCATTTACAAATCCAAATCCTGTCGTTCCCCATGCCGCAAGAAAACCATTATTCGGCTCGTTCACGTATTGTTCATTTATGCAATACCCGCTTCCTATTGCAAATGCACCGGCATTGCACGCGAATGATGAAAAAAGCGGCAAGCGGGTGCCGTTTGTCAAATCACTCGGCACGCCGAAATCTAAATCGAAATTAACGGACGCACCGTGACCGAAATAATTCATCCATAAAACCCCGTTATTTATTGCCGTTTCGATTACGGCTGTTTTATCTGTTGAGATCGGTTCACTATAATCGGAGCGTGTTACGAGGATCGTATCACCGCACACCGGTGATGGGAGAATATAATATGGCGCAATAACGCTGGCAACCGGGTATGAAAATGTCACGGATTCGATCGTATTAAATCCGCCTGTAACAAAAAGAAATTGTTTGTTCCATTGTTGTGGAGGTGTCGCCTCGTAATTGATAATCTTATTGATTACTGCCTGGGCAGTATCGGTGTTTGATTCCCCCAAGCGCCCTATCATCATTTCCGGAAACATATCGGCTCCGTCAAGGCAAGTGAACCAATAATCGCTGACGGGATTGCCGTACGAAGGAATGTACATCTGCCGCCAATCTCCCGATGCAGATAATCGCGCATCAGTCGTCGCGTCGCCTAGAAGCATAACAATCGCCGGCGCCGGCGCCTGCCAAGAGTGATATGCATATTGCAGAAAATCCCGTATTGGCACTTCGCGCATGACGCCGCCGTTGAACTGGTCGTATATATCTTCTATATCAACGACAGCAGTACGGTATCCATTGTGTTGAGCGCGGTACTGCGCAAGGGTATTTGCTTGAGCGATGAATTTCCGATGCGTAATGATAATATAATCTGCCGCGTTTGTAGCCGAGAGCAATGTAGGGGCGGAACGCACTTCCATCAAATGCGGTGCGGTGATACTGTCCGAACGTTCGGCGATATATGACGAGCCGCCGATTGTCGAATCTTGAAAAACAAATTTCCATGACTGCTGTAGTGCAGTGGATATTGTTGCGACAACATGCGCGCCGCCCGTTCCGGCAGGTGACAAATCCTCGGTTGGCGTGAACGATGCGTCTCCTTTTTTGCATACGAACGCCCACGAATCGTTCGGTTTCATCGCCATGATTTGCGTGCTTCCCAAACTTTGAATAGCCGAACGCGCTGCAGTGGTAAGATTTGATGTTGCTTCATCACAGGTTGCGAAAAGCAGGAATTCACCGTTCGGCACGGAATTAATGAAATTCACCATGGCGGTCGAAGAGTCTTGATATGCATAGGTATCGAACCTGCGATATGTTATCACTTGCCCCGAAGTAGAATCTACTTCCATTACGTTGAATCCGCGACTGAAGGGACTTGCGGCAAATACCGAATCTTCGATTTCCATGCGCACGTAGCGGGAATCAAAAGGTCCTCGTGCTTCCAGACGGACAAACGTTCCTCCCGTTGAGGAGAGAAGAGCAGGTATTTTCTCTGTCGTCGAATTGAAAACGGTTATAGAAGGAGAGCGAACGTCTTGTAATGTAAAATTTGTGATTCCGCCGGAAGACGTTGAAAATTCAAGCGAATCACCCGTAAAAACATATTCGCGCGGAGTCATAACCTCTATGTACCCGAGATATACTAAATCGAACGGGACACTTGCAGGTTGAACCGAGACCAACGAAAGATCGTTCACGCCGTTTCGAAGTTTTTTACACGGTAGCGAAATTGTTGCGACAGTATCTTGCCATTCACCGAAGACAATATCCCCAAGACTGTCACCGTTGAGCCACACTTCAACATTATGCTGGTTTACATTTGTGTCACCGAATGCGCCCTGCAAATTCATACGCAATGTTGCGTTGTTTGGAACATCCGGCAAACCGCCAATTGTGAAGGGTAAATTGAAAGTATTTTGACTTTTCACAACCGCATCGAAAGCATACCAATACCATCCTTTTCCCGGAACAGGGTCGGAAATAAAATTTTCTGCTGTATTGGTATTAGTACTGCCTACATAAAAAATCTTATCTTGTTCATAATGATCCGTTTTTGTGTACCAATGTTGCTCGGCAGCGTTTGATGTCGCTACATAGGGAGTATACAATTTTTGTTTCTCTTGATCACCCCATGTTAGCCAATATGCATTATCGTCCGTAAAATAATCGTAATACTGCCCCTCCTCACCATAGTGCATGTGACCGTAAAATTCCAGCGTATCGCCCGTATCAAATGAGTGGTCTGCGGCGCCTGTTAGGTATATCGGTATTTCCACTGTATCGGGATGGAATAAAAAAAGATGAAACGTCGTCGGATCGACCGACGAAAGCGACACGCCGGAATTTGCGAAAATGGTTTGCAAATCTCTTCCGGTGATGCGGAAAACACCGTTATGGTTGACAAACATTTTTACGCGCTGTTGCCCCGCTTGAAGAATTATTTTTGGATGTCCAGGGGATTTTTGTGCTGCTTGAGTGCGCCATTTTAATCCGTCGGTGTAATTCAGGATGACCGGTTTTGCAAGTGCCTCCCATGCCGGGGACTCTGCATTGTTTGTGCTTATCGGTGTTCTCCCTTCAGTTGTTTTCATTTCACCGGCGTGCAAAGTAAATTTGAGCGATGTATAAACTTTCATCTCTCTATTGACCGGATTGTATTGCAGAGGATGAATCGTAACCGGTACAACGTACATCCCTCGCATGACGCCGGGCGTGCCAAATTCAATTAATTGGGTAGGATTGGTTGAAACCGGGTTGCTTTTTGGTTGAATGTTTTTGGCATCCTTCGCGGATGTTTGCACGGGAAAAATATTTTGTTGCGTTCGGACGTAAAATTTTTGTCCTGTTATTTCAACCTTCGGGATTGTGTTGGATGGAATGGCAATAAGAGCGGTAAGATACGGAATGTCGGGAACGCCGGGGTGCAACGGGTGAGCCCGTTCCAACGCGTTGCGAATTTCCGGTTTAACTGCCAAGACTCCTTTATTCATTACAGTGGGAAATTCGTATTGAATATCCGGTATATCCAATTGGATCGTTGTCCCGTTACCGGACGTGTGATTAGTGGTTGCGCGTATTATATGTTGTTGTGCATCGCATGCACACACAACCAATATCCAAAGTAAATTGATAAAGAGAAGTTTCATCGCCCGATTTTTAAGACAAGATTGTTCAATACGATGAATCAGTCAAGCCAAAAACCGTTTCCACGAAGCTTTTGTAATCTCAACTAGTCGCGAAGCGCGGCGTGTAATCTCGCTGTAATCATTGGCATCAGCCGTCTGTTTATCAACGAGAGATGTTCCTATGCCTATTGCCGCAGCGCCTGCGAGTAAAAAAGCGTCGGCGTTTTCCGATGTTACCCCGCTCGTGGGGATAAGTGGAATTTCTGGAAATGGACCGTGTATAGCTCTAAGATAGGAAGGACCTTCGCCGGTCATTGGAAATATTTTCACCGCGTCCGCGCCGGCGTTCCATGCATGCAATATTTCTGTAGGTGTCAAACCGCTTGGTATGGCACAGATATCAGCTTGATGAGCGATGTCAATCATTTCGTCGAATAAAACTGGGCTGACGAGAAACTGCGCCCCTGCGTCAATTGCAGCATGTGTACCTGCAGCATCCAAAATCGTTCCAGCACCGATGCAATAATCCTTGTGTTTGAAAGAATCATTCTGCCGGAAAGATTTTGAAAATTTTTTAATCCATTCAAGCGCCTTGGGCGTATTCAAAGTTATCTCAATATTCGTGATTCCGCCTTTGATAATTGCGGAAACTATTTCTTCCATGTTGTCAGCGTTGCGCAAACGGATAACGGCGATTAATTTATCGTGAAAGATTTTTTGTGTCGTTTCTTTGCGGTTCATACTTTTTCAATCTTTTCAGGTCTGTATGTGAATTTTCTTTTCCCAGACTTTTGCATATTTGACGAACACATAAAATGCTGAGAGCGTGCAAAGCAAAAGCCCGTGAAAACCGTCCAAGAATCCACATTTCAAAATATACATGCGGAAAAATGTGAACGGTGGGCGGATAACCATATCAACGAAACCAGCGCGTCTGCCGTGCTGAGCGATTTCTTCCGCCGCAAGAGATGTATATGCGTTGAATTTTTGAAAATAATGTTCAAGGTCGTTGTCGGTAAAATGTAATAAATCGTTTTGCAAGCGTTTCGTTTTCCCTTCGACAATCAATTTTTCGTGTACCGGTGTTTCGCTGAATCGTGCCTGCGACTTGCGAAAAAGACGTGTTACATATCCCGGATACCACCCACAGTGACGTATCCATTTACCCAAAAAGTATGCGCGCCGTGCAATCTCATACGCGGCGGTTGTGTTATTGGCAGCCATAACTGCTTGAATCTCTTTTGCAAGCTCAGGTGTTACGCGCTCATCCGCATCAAGCCACAGAACCCATTCGTTTATACAGTGTGCCAGCCCAAAATTCTTTGCTTCGCCAAATCCAAGCCACTCGTGCAAAAAAATGTTCTCCGTATACTGCCGAGCAATTTCAGTAGTTTCATCTGTACTCATAGCATCCACAACGACGATATTATCCGCCCATTCCACCGAGCGAAGGCAGTCGGAGATATTTGACGCTTCGTTTTTGGTAATAACCAGCACTGTAAGCCCGGTTTTTGACATTTTTTATGATTTTATTTATTGTGAAACTACTGAAGAAGAGACGGTTTTGCAAATAATTTGCATCGTCGTATGTTTTTCTCTATGTTTGTGGTCTTTATTGAAACGAAATTCAATGCGAGCAATCATTCCTGTTGCAGGACTCGGCAGTCGTTTGCGTCCGCACACATTCTCCCGGCCGAAGGTGCTTTTGAACGTTGCAGGCAAACCGATCATCGCGCATATTCTCGATAAAATCATAGATGAAGGAGTCACTTCCGCTACAATCGTCGTCGGTTATATGGGCGAGATGGTAGAGGAATACGTTACGCTTCATTATTCAAATATAGACTTAACTTTTATCGAACAGGAACATCCAAAAGGTCTTGGACATTCAATTTATGTTGCGCGGGAAACATTCGATGACCAGCCGTTATTGATAATTTTAGGGGACACGATTTTCGATGTTGATTTAAAGCATGTTTTTGCATCAAAACATAGTGCGATTGGGGTAAAAAGCGTGGACGATCCTAAACGATTCGGGGTTGTGGAAACGCGGAACAATTTTATTACCCGCCTTGTGGAAAAACCGGAGCATCCGGTTTCTAATCTTGCGGTAGTCGGCATCTATTATATTCGCGCCGCGGCGTTATTGAAAGAGTGTCTGAATACGTTGATTGATGACAATATTAAAACGCGCGGTGAGTATCAATTGACGGACGCGTTGCAGATGATGATCGAGCGGGGAGAAAAGATGACAGTGTTCACCGTTGATGGGTGGTTCGATTGCGGCAAATCTGAAACGCTACTTTCAACAAACAGACATTTGCTTGGGCAGGAAGGTTTGTCGCGGAAAATTCCTGATAGTGTTATCATTCCGCCGGTCTATATTTCACCGACCGCGGAAGTAACGCAATCGGTCGTTGGTCCGTACGCAACAATTGCGGACGGCGCGATCATCCATCAGTCTATTGTTCGTAATTCTATCATTGACGATAAAGCGCAGGTTTCAAAAGCCTTGCTGGACAATTCCATCGTCGGATCGAATGCTATCATTAAAGGAAGTTTCAGGCGCATCAACGCCGGTGATTCTTCAGAGATAGATTTTTATTAATATTATATCACATTGGAGCAGATATGGCAGTTTTATTTTCATCGGAATCTGTATGCGAAGGGCATCCGGATAAAGTATGTGACAGCGTCTCAGACGCTGTGCTTGATGCAGCGCTTACGGCTGACCCGCTTTCTCGTGTTGCGTGCGAGTGCTATACAACAACGGGATTGATCGTCATCGGAGGAGAAATTACGACGAAAGCATGGATTGATTTTCATAAGGTTGCACGCGATACTATCCGTGATATCGGATATACGAAGGCGGAATATCGTTTCGATGCAGATTCATGCGGCATTCTTCTCGCAGTTGCCCACCAGTCACCTGACATTGCGCTCGGTGTGGATAAAGGTGGCGCAGGCGACCAAGGGATGATGTTTGGTTACGCGTGCAGCGAAACCCCGGAATATATGCCCGCTCCGTTGATGTATGCGCATAAGATTGTCAAACGTCTTGCGGAAATTCGGAAATCGACTTCGCCCGTAATGTCGTATCTCCGTCCAGACGGCAAGTCGCAGGTAACCGTTGAATACGATGTCGATGGCAACGTTCACCGTGTTCATACTGTGGTTGTGTCTGTCCAGCACGATCCTTCTGCGAAGCAAAAGAAGATTCATGAAGACATCATGGACAACGTCATAAAAAAGGTAATTCCTTCACAACTATTGGATAGAAAAACGAAATATCACATTAATCCTACAGGCAGATTTGAAATCGGCGGACCGCACGGCGACACAGGATTGACGGGAAGAAAGATTATCGTTGATACCTACGGTGGACGCGCTCCGCATGGCGGTGGCGCATTCAGCGGCAAAGACCCCTCCAAGGTTGACCGGAGCGGCGCTTATGCATGCCGCCACATTGCGAAAAACCTTGTTGCGGGTGGCTTTGCAAAAGATGTGACTATTCAGGTAGCGTATGCAATCGGTGTTGCGGAGCCGGTGTCATTCCATATTGACACTCGGGGTACCGGCACAATGCCGGATTTGCTCATGTCACGCCTTATAGCTAAAGAGATTGACATGACTCCCAACGGTATCATCGAACGGCTGAATCTGCGCAGACCTATTTACAGGAACACAGCCGCGTACGGGCATTTCGGAAGAAATGAAAAAGAATTTACGTGGGAAGCGCTTGATTTGATACCCGTGCTCAAAAAAGCGTTGCGTTGATTTATCGTTCTTAAAACCCTTTCATATTCATTCATTGTATTTTAGATATTTATGACCGAGAAAAAAGGAAAATATAAAGTTAGAGATATAAAACTTGCAGTCGAAGGCAGGAAAAAAATCGAATGGGCGGAGTCGCGTATGCCGGTGTTGATGGCATTGCAAAATAAATATTCCAAGACAAAGCCGTTCAAAGGGTATCGCATCGCCGGTTGCTTGCACGTGACGAAAGAGACGGCAGTGCTCGTGAGGACGTTCGTCGCTGCAGGCGCAACAGTCGCATGGAGTGGATGCAATCCTCTTTCGACGAATGATGAGGTTGCCGCCGCGCTTGCCGCCGCAGGCGTTTCAATCTTTGCATGGCACGGCATGAAGGTGAA
>Ga0207061_1149_pt1 | contig 16961 bp, 14 predicted proteins | sample Alteio_BWMinCont_31_FD_153275 | JGI IMG/M metagenome (GOLD analysis project Ga0207061, IMG submission 153275) | Enriched cells from forest soil in Barre Woods Harvard Forest LTER site, Petersham, Massachusetts, United States -... | ecosystem: Environmental > Terrestrial > Soil > Temperate forest >... | reverse complement strand
TTCACAAGGTACATCAGAATCGGTTTTTGCGTCCCGCTCCGCGTATACTTGTTTGCGTACCTTGTGGATCGACACAGGTGGAGCGTCGAGCAATCCGAGAGTCGGCTTTAGGGGCTGGTGCACGGGAGGTTTATTTAATTGAGGAACCTATGGCGGCTGCAATCGGTGCTGGCATGCCAGTTGGTGAGGCTCGTGGCTCGTTGGTAGTAGATATTGGTGGTGGGACGACAGAGGTTGCTGTTATTTCGTTGGGTGGAGTCGTTTACGCGCAGTCAATACGGGTAGGTGGCGATCGATTTGACGAAGCCATTGTCAATTACGTGCGGCGTAGTTACGGTAGTTTGATTGGAGAGCCGACGGCTGAAAGAATTAAATGTGAAATCGGCACGGCATTTGCATTGCCTGAAGTGCGTGAAATGGAGGTGCATGGAAGAAATATTTCAGAAGGCGTGCCAAGGGTCTTTGTGTTAAATAGCAATGAAGTTTTAGAAGCCTTGCAAGAGCCGCTGGCCAATATTGTCGGTTCTATTCGTACGGCCTTGGAACAAACACCGCCTGAGTTGGCTGCTGATATTTTGGAGTCGGATCGCGGTATAGTGTTGACTGGCGGAGGTGCTTTGCTAAGAAATCTTGTTCTCCTGGTTAGAGAGGAAACGGGTATGCCAGTTGTGGTGGCGGAGGATCCGCTGACCTGCGTTGCACGTGGTGGTGGCCGTGTCATGGAAATGATGGATGAACTCAGTAGTGATTTTTTAATCAAAGACTGAGTGAGGAACTCGTTATTAAGCTGTTGTTTAATCATGGAAAAACTTCCTTATGGTTGCGTTTGATTTTTTTCGTTCTTGCTGCAGTGCTATTGATTGTGTTGGATTATCATCGTTACCTGTGTTCGCTTCGTCATATGTTGAACGATGCAGTAGCGCCTTTACAATATTTCGTTGATACACCACTGCGTATGGTTAACGGCATAAGTCAGCTTTTTTTGACACAAAAAAGATTGCAAGCAGATAATGAACGCCTTCGTTCCCAGCAAGTGTTATTGAAAGCTAAGTTGCAGCGTTTCGCTGCTTTGCAAGAAGAGAATAGCCAGTTAAATCAGTTGTTCGCTGCTTCTGCAGCACTGAAAAAGCAACGGATAACCTTAGCACGCTTATTGGAAGTGAATACGGGCCCATTATTCAATGAAGTGATACTCGATAAAGGTCGATCCGATGGTGTTTATGTAGGGCAAGCCGTAATAGATGCAGACGGGGTTATGGGCCAGGTGATTAGCGTAGATACATTGATCAGTCGTGTGCTCTTGCTAACTGATTTTCGCAGCGCTATTCCTGTACAGGATGTTCGTAGTGATGCACGCGGTATATTGATTGGACGTGGGCGATTAGCTAAGTTGTTGTTAAGGGATATTCCTGGTACGGTGGATGTCAAGGTCAATGATCTGTTGGTTACTTCTGGTTTGGGGGGGCGCTATCCTCCAGGTTATCCAGTTGGTATTGTTAGTGTGGTTGATACCAATATTATGGCACAGTTTTCTAGTATTCAGGTTGATCCAAGTGCACAACTGAACCAGAATCGGCCCGTTCTATTGATTTGGCCTGACAGCCAAGCCGCTGTCGTTGTCAATTTTAAAAAAAATAACGGCAAGCCAAGATATTTTTCAAAATAGGTACTGAGTGAAGTCGTTGCGATTTCTCCGTTGGATTATTATTTTTAGTTTTTTTTCTGCTTTACTGTTGAGCTTAATTCCATTAACGCCAATTGTTGAATTATTCTACCCTTTATGTGCAGCTTTAGTGTTGATTTATTGGTTCATCGTTTTTCCTGAACATGTCAATTTGACCTTTGCATGGATTTTAGGATTACTCATTGACGTGCTATATGGAAACTATTTGGGTGAACATGCCCTTGCGTTGTCCATTCTCGCTGTTTTAAGTGCTCACTTTCATTTGCAATTTCGTATGTTCCCCCTCGCTCAGCAAATGTTCTTTATATTCGTGTTATTAACTATTTACCAAGGCTTGCTTTTTTGGATGCAAGTTTGCTTAGGTTTTGCAGTAAATTTTTACTTGGCAGGGTTCGCTTTGTTAACCAGTGCTTTAGTATGGCCTTTTTTAAAAAAAGTGTTACGGGCACCTCTATAAAAAATTGCCTTGTCCATTCTGTAATATTGATCACGATACCGAATCACTGTAAACAATGGGTATGTTATGTGCTTGGTATGCTTTGCATAAGTTGTGTAAAAGCTTTGAAAAACTTGTGAATAATATGATCCTTTGCTAACATTTAGCGTACATGTTTGTACAAAATAACAGTAAAAAAACAGTGAATACAATATGTAGTAACTCTTAAAAAAATAAATACTATATGTAGTTTATTTAATATTAGGAGTTATACAAAATTATGCACAGAGCCCCCACCACTCTCGTTGATGGAAGTTAAAAATGATAAGAAGTGTGTAATTTACAAAGATAAGGGAGTAAAAATAGTAAATAAATAGGTCGTGCTTCAAAAAAGAAAATCTTCTCTACGGATGCCTAAAAATGTGGTGTCTGCAATGGAGTGAGTGCTGATTTTGATTAGTTTGATGTATGGTTGAAAGAGGGTAGAACCAGGTATTAGACAACAACATACAACAGATAACTCCGTTTCGAAAAAAGCCTCATCAGGATTTTCAGGGGGTATTCGTTATGTTTAGTAAAGCAAGCGATAAGTGCGGCGTGTCCAATACATTGGGGAGTGTTGTGTTTAAAGAAAGGATTGCGCCAAGGATTGCGGATCATATTCAAAGACCTATCAGTGTGTGTGTTTCAGGAGAGGATGCTCGCTTAACGGCGTGGTTAGTTGAGAATTTAAGTACGATTAAGCCACTGCGTATTAGGCTATTGGACGCATGCTTACAGAAACCAGCGAGTAACCATCAAAAAAAGGACTGAATTATGAGTAAAGTAACGATCATGCTAGCCAATGGCACGAGCTTTGAACACGATTTCGACTGCAACAACCCTTATGCCGAGATGTTTCAGATTGTTCGCGAGATAATTGGGATAGATTCGCGTGTTAAGTGGTTCAGAGATTTAAAGGGTGAATTTTATAACATACAGTGCTTTGGAGACGTGAAGGTAGATATTCACAAAAAATGATTAAAACAAACTAACAGTGGCATAGTTTGTTGAAAAAATTGAGAAAATTGTAAAAATTTATTAAAAAGCAGCTGTAAAATATTGCGTGCGTAAGTCCTGACGGAGGTAGCGAGGAGCAATTTTAAAAAGTCACAGTAACTGTGATGTAATCTCTGTAGGCACCTGTTTCTATTCTCTGTTGTGCGGAAATTTCTCCATAGATTGTGGTCGTTTGTGCTAGGCCTTTGCCTAGTAAATGCCGGGTATTTTTACCAATCATATCTCCAAAAAGCATGGTATGATCCGCGGATAAAAAAAGGTTATACGATAATAAACCCGTTGTGGTAGAAGCAGTTTTTGTCATAAAACGATGATTAATAGTTGCTCCAGCGCCTTGGCCTTGATTGAGACCAATATTGTACGGTGTTCCAAGGCTACAGGTGATGACTATTGGGCTTGTTGCATCATCGGGTCTTTGGTTGAAAGGAAAATAAGGAGGGAACACCAGCGGTGCTGCCGTGTTAATTGCACAGGTGGAGGTTAGACCACCTGATCCAACGGTTGCAGTAACTGCCAGTACTCCTGTTATTGTTTGTGCGAATGTGCTTTGGCTAGTCAGAAGCACCAACAGCCAAGAAAAAAATCTGATTTGATAAGACATGGCATGATCCCACTAAAAAACCTGGTCTGGAGAGTTATTAGCTAGTCTTTGTCTTTTATTTGGTTTATGCCTTATAGCAAGTGTAGGTGACCCGTACTAGCTAAGCAAGAAAATGAGTAGGCATGTAATTTTATTATAAATAAATTTTATATAACTGTATGGCGGATATATCAGACATATTGCAGACAAGTTGCCAAGTTAAACTACTGGATTTAGGTGTTGTCAGGGTTACGGGCAACTATGTAGAAAAGTTTTTGCAAGGCCAACTAACCTGTGACGTAAGAGAAATCAATGAAAATCAGCATCGATTAGGTGCTCATTGCGATGTAAAGGGACGTGTGCACGTTACGTTTTATCTATTCTTGCATCAGGAGGCGTATTATTTTTTGTTGCCACAGAGCATGATACCTCACCTGTTATTGTGTTTGACAAAGTATGCTGTTTTTTCAAAAGCTTGCGTTGTTGACGTGAGTCAGGATTGGCAGGTTACTGGGCTCATAGGTCCAGAAATAAGTGATATACTTGCTCAAAACCATTTACTACCTCACCCGAATACTACGGTTGCTTCTTTTAAAACAATCATAAGTCTCGCCGTGACGGGTACTACTCCTCGCTTTATCTTATTGGCACCCAATGAGCAATCCATTTCCTTTCTTAATAATAAAACGCTACAGGAGGGGGTTATGAGTAATTGGCATCTCTTGGATATCATCGCTGGGATTCCTACTATTTATCCAAAAACAATTGGACAATTCACACCACATCAGCTGAATTATCCAGCTATCAACGGGGTTAGCTTCAATAAGGGTTGCTACATTGGCCAAGAAATCATTGCCCGCACCCACTATTTGGGAGTTTCCAAAAGTCGTCTTTATAATTTAGCTTTTCAAGCTAACACGAATTTTCCTGCGGGTACACCGATACAAACGAGCGATGGCTCAACACAAGGCACACTCATTATGGCAGCAAATGAAAAAAACGACAGTTTCCAAGCACTAGCCTGTTTGCAAATGCAGGCCGTTTCACATACTATTTGGCTAGAGAGTCCTCAAGGGCCGCCAATTTGGTTGTTGTAGAGTGCTCTCCGTGTTGTTGTTCCATTGGTCCTGTAAAAGGAGGACTTCATGATAAAAAAAGTAAGCTGCAGTTTATTTCTTGGCCTTTGTATGATTAGTTACAGTACATGGGCAGCTGATGAACCGGCCAGTGGCTATAATACGAATCGTTTGGCGCCGATCGATCTATTACCAGCTCAGCATGGGAATGCTAATGTGAGACCACAACCGCCGGCTGATCCCCACAGCAAAGCAATAGAGTTTGCCCGCCAGGCAGGTAGCATTGGTGGTGTTACAAAGGCGTGTGGACAAGATATAGAGAATTTTACGCAGAGAGTCACGGAGGCAATTCAGCAATTAACAATAAATAACTCAACGGATAGGGCGGGAGCTATGCTTGTCTATTATCAGATCGTACGCGAAGCAGAAGCGAGTGAGCGAAATATGCCGCGTATTCCTTGCACTAAGGTTTTAGAGGACTATCATAATCTACCCATTATGCAACCAGACTATAAAGAAAAAGTGATTACGCAGCTCAATACCTCTGGATCGTAAGATCGTAAGCGTAGTCTCTACTTCTACTTTTTATTTTACAGGTGTACTAAATACAGGTGGCTATAATCGTGAATCTGGTTCGCGAATAAAAAGAAGTAAAATGATAGATAGTAAAATATAGACAGGCAATAAGCTCAGTGCGCGACGATAATCCATGACTGAAAAATAGTGAACACCTGACGCTATTTGTCCGCTCCAACTCTTATCCAGTAATTTGCCGATGAATGGCTCTGTAAAAGCACTGAATATGACATCGCCAGTGTTGATGAATGCAACGATCGTTGCAGCGACTGTCAGTTTGTTGAGATCCCTGCCTAATGCAAAGCCTAGCATAAAGGCGCCGGTAGAAAAGCCAAATAAAAACAATAAACAAGCGAGCAAAAAAAGCGGTAACTGTGTTGAATAGATGATTAGTGTTATCGTAGCTAAGGCAATACAACCACTTCCTAGCATAATATTGCGCCGTTGACCCAAACGATCCGAGAGCAAACCTAAAACTGGACTACCGAAAGCTAAGCCAAAAAAAACAAATGACACAAAAAAAGCGGCACGGGCGTGCGTCAATTGATAGGATTGTTTTAAAAAAGGGACACTCCAAAGTCCTGCAAAGGCGTCGATTGGCGAAAAGGCTAAGCCACTGTACAGGGTAATTAACCAATTTTGTTTATTTTTCAAGACAGCCCACACATCTTGAAAGGAAAACTGTGATGCAGTAAGAGGGAGTGCGATTGATCGTGCTTGTTTTGATGGCTTATCTCGTACAACTAGATAAAACAAAGCGGCTAAAAATACTCCCAACACCGCGCATAACCTTAAACCGTTTCGCCAACCTACTTGATGGATCAGTAAAGAAAGAGGCATTTGCCCAGCAATTGCGCCAAGCATTGCCGCTGATGCCAATAAACCACCAACAAAAGCAAATTGTTTCGGTTTAAACCATAAGCTGGTCATTTGCATGTAGCTGACTGTGGCAAAAGCTGCGCCAATCCCCATGAAAGCGCGTGTCAATGTGGCGAGTACTAAACTATTCGCCTGTGAAAAACCATAAGCCCCACAAGCACAAAGTAATATAGCAACAGTCGTCAACCGACGTGGACTATACCTATCCAGCAGCACGCCTACAAACAGCTGTGTAATTAGAAAAGAATAAAAAAAGCTAGCGGCTAAATTTCCTAAGCCAGCACCTTTGATATGAAACTCAGCCATCAATTCATCGGTCATGATGCTGGGCGATACTTGAAGAATGTATTTGAAAAATAAAAAGGAGGAAGCTAACGCTATCACCAACCACGGATAATAGCGATGCGTAGTGAAATATTTATTAGAAATACGCATACAACAACATCACACTTACGAAAGAGTGAATCAGACTATCTTATAATTAGCAGTCAACGAAAATACCATGATACATACCAGATACACAACCTAGCGCGTTTCAAAGAATTTATTAACCTTCAGCGAGCGGTATGCCTGATCACATGACTGGCAAAAGCAAAGCTTCCGCGCAGTCATTCAAGGCGAGAATCGCGGTTCTCGCCTTGAAAATCTTCCATCGCGCTAAGAAAGTACTTGAAGTGGCGAATTCGCAACTTCAAGTACAATGGGTATAGATCATCTCCCATTTTGAAAAATGTCAAGCAATTTAAAATAGGACAGCCGTGCAACAAACAGGGAACCGTTACCTCTGTCGCCACATTTACTTCAAATAATAACCTCTTGGCATCACTGTGCGCAGTATTTTGTGAGTATGTTTTGTATCTTTTCCTGGTCAGAGAAATCAGGGAAACAGGTGCTTTTTCTGGATATTTCAGGCAGCACTCTTGTGGGTATTGTAGGCGATGATCTAAAAAAATTAGAACTGTTTCCGCTATTTCTCGTATAATAGATAAAAGTTTGGCTAACCTCTACTAAGCTAGAAGATTGAGAGGGAGTTTGCGCATCGCTTAGTGGAAAGTTCACGGCCTCTATTTCTGTTGTTTGTGTCCCGGTTGCTTCGTCCGTAAAATTGGGCGCAGCTGCTGATGTTTTTGTTGCATCGATCGTGGGCTGTGATGGAAAAAAAGGATTGCACATGTGGTGATCTAGTACGAAGTTCATTATGGCAGCTGTATCGGGTGTGGATGTACTATGTACCATTTGAGATACATACTGTTCCCCTGCTTCGGGGTGCAAAACCGTTGCTGTTTCAGCGGAGCTGGAACATGCTGGTATTTTATACTCATTGTTGGAATTTTCATCAGATGAATTTTCATCAGATGAAGTATTGTCATCAGATGAAGTATTGCCATATGATTCTGAATCATCGAGAACAATCGGTGAATTACTTACGTTTTTTTCTTCAATACGTGTATCAGCTGCTGCAACACGAGTTGGGAGATCACTCTCTGCTACTCTTTTCCAAGATGTAACAGTGTTATCACCTGTGTGCAGCCGCTGCAATTGCGTGTACATGTGATCTATTTCATGTTGTAGGGTTTTGTTTTGATTCTTTAAAAGAGCATTTTTTTCAGGGTATGTGGCACAACATTCCAAGAATGACCGCAGAGCCGGCATTTTTGTTTTCGTTACTTTTATAGCGGTTATTTCGTCGGATTTTCCTTGTGCTTCGGACTCATCAATACTCATACTTATACCCTGGCGCTGAACCACCGTCGCTAAGCTAGAAGATGAACTCTGTGCACTAAAGTTAGAGAATTCATAACCATAACTTTTCAGTTGAGCACATAAGTTGTCTCTTTTTGTTATTAATGTTGTGCGCTCATAATTTAAAGAAGTATGTTTTGCACGTAGCTCCTGGCTTTGCGTTTGTATATTTTTGAAGTGCATACTCTTTCTTCGTCTATATCTGCGAGCCGATCTCGCATTTAGCGTACGTTTGTTTGCTTCTTGTGTTTCTGTTAAGCGTGTTACTTTTTTAGGTTTCATCGTTAAGTTCTCCATGAGTATTTTAAAAATACTTATAAACATCTATTTTTCGTGCCCATGTTCAGTGTACTATGGCTCTCTTAAGAAAAAATTAAATAGAAAATTATTTTTTAATTATTTTGTGCATATATACCCATTGTACTTGAAGTTGCGAATTCGCCACTTCAAGTACTTTCTTTGCGCGATGAGGATTTTCAAGGAGAGAACCGCGATTCTCTCCTTGAAAGATTGAGACTGTGCACTAGAGCTCGCATAATTTTGCAGTTGACAACACAGAGCATTCTTTTTTGCTTCTAATGTTTTTTGCTGAGCCTGTAAAGCAGTATTGAGCGCTTGCCATTCTTTGTTTGTATTTTCGTGGTATGTTTCGTCTATTTTTTGTACCCATGTTTAGTGTACTATGGCTCTCTTACAGAAAAAATTAAATAGAGAATTATTATAACTATTTTCTCCGTACACAAAAAAATCAGTTAAGGAAAAACCCAGATAGAGGAAAACCAAAATTATTGATTTAAGGTAAAGCCCCGGTGGCACAGATGGATAGCGCAGCCCCCTCCTAAGGGGCAGGTCGCCGGTTCGAATCCGGCCTGGGGCGCCAAAATGGCTCTTGCCAGGATCTTCGAAGCACCCATGAGAATTTTGTAGTCTATACCGCTCGTACGTGAAGATGCGCATTCGAAACTTCACGTACAATGGGTATAGAATCAGGCTAGTTTCGTCCTACAGAAGCAAAAATGATTTAGAGGGGGGGTAGTTTCATGGTATAATCTTTGACTTTCCATTTTACTGTTTTATGCCAACCGAAGATCAATTTTTTAAAGAAAATACCTTGACTGTCACAGAATTTGAGGCAACTGCTGTGCCACGAAATACGCTGGAGTCTAAGTTGGAGCCAAACGCGCAGGAATTACACTTGCATCATGCGGCTGGCGAATCAGAATCCAGTTACGATTCCTCCAATATTCAAGTCTTAAAAGGTTTGGACGCCGTTCGTAGACGGCCTGGGATGTACATCGGAGATACAGAGGATGGCACCGGTTTGCATCACCTTGTTTTTGAAGTAGTTGACAATTCTATCGATGAAGCATTAGCCGGTTATTGTACTCAAATTGACCTAATTTTGCATAGCGATAATTCAGTGACTGTTAAGGATAATGGGCGAGGTATTCCTGTCGATATACATCCTGAAGAAGGTCGTTCTGCCGCAGAAGTTAGTATGACAGTGTTGCATGCAGGTGGAAAATTTAACAATGATGCCTATAAACGATCGGGTGGTTTACATGGAGTAGGGCTTTCTGCTGTCAATGCTTTATCCAAAATGCTAAAGCTGCTTATTCGACGCGATCACCAAGTATATGAGCAGACGTATTTGTGCGGGGAACCTACTGCGCCTCTTGCTGTCATCGGTGAAACACAAGAAAGGGGTACCGAGATCCGCTTTTGGCCTGATGAAGCCATTTTTTTACTTAATAATCAGTTTCATTACGATATTTTACTCAAACGCTTACGTGAGTTGTCTTTTTTAAATTCTGGTGTTGCTATTAACCTTCGTGATGAACGTAGCAATGAAGGGATTGAGTTAAAGTATATAGGTGGTGTAAAGGCTTTCGTTTCCTATTTAAATCAAAACAAAACGCTAATACATAAACAACCAGTTTATTTTACCGTGGATCGCGATGCAATCACCGTAGAGGTTGCTTTGCAGTGGAACGATAGTTTTCAAGAAAATGTCTTGTGTTTTACTAATAATATTTCGCAACGTGATGGTGGTTCTCATTTAGCGGGCTTTCGTGCTGCATTAACACGTACAATGAATATTTACATCGGCCGCGAAGCTGTCAGTAAAAAACAGGCAGTTATCATTAATGGTGATGATATCCGCGAAGGACTGACTGCTGTTTTATCAGTAAAAGTCCCTGATCCTAAATTTTCTTCACAAACTAAGGAGAAATTAGTTTCTTCTGAGGTAAAAAGTATCGTTGAAGCAGTTGTTTCTGAACGGCTTGAGGCATTTTTACTAGAAACACCGCAGGACGCGAAAGCGATCGTCATGAAGATCATCGACGCAGCGCGTGTACGTGAGGCAGCTCGTAAAGCACGGGAAATGACGCGTCGAAAAACAGCGTTGGATATTGCTGATTTGCCGGGAAAATTGGCCGATTGCCAAGAAACGGATCCAGCCTTATGTGAATTATTTATCGTTGAAGGGGATTCTGCAGGTGGATCTGCCAAGCAAGGGCGGAATCGTCGTTATCAGGCTATTTTGCCACTGAAGGGTAAAATTTTGAATGTAGAGAAAGCACGCTTTGATAAAATGTTATCTTCAGAAGAAGTGGGCACCCTGATCACCGCGTTGGGTTGTGGCATTGGTAAAGGAGGGGGATATGATCCCGATAAATTACGTTATCACCGCATTATCCTGATGACGGACGCTGATGTCGATGGCTCACATATTCGCACGCTGTTGTTGACCTTCTTTTATCGGCAAATGCCTGAGCTACTACTACGGGGGAACATCTATATTGCACAGCCGCCCCTTTATAAAATTCAAAAAGGAAGACATGAACAGTACTTAAAAGATGATCTTGCTTTACACAATTTTCTTGTACAAGTGGCATTGCAGGATGCTGCTTTATACCCACAGGCGGATGCCGTTCCTGTGCAGGGAGTGAATTTGGAAAGGTTGGTGACGGATTATCGTAAAGTGCAAGTGGCGATACGGCATTTATCGCGTCGCTATCCCATGGAAATAATACAAGCACTGCTTGATGTGCCTCCTGTTTCGATAGAGCAACTTAAAGATTCGCGCATCGTTCTGAATTGGGCTAAACAATGGGAGGATTTTTTAAATCAAACGACTGATGATAAAGCCGTTCAGTACCAGATTACACTTTCTGAAAATACAGAGCGTCATCTTTTTTTGCCTGTGGTTGAGAAAGTTTCCCATGGTGCGCGATCTATTTATAATTTTTCTTATGAATTCTTTGATACGCCGGAGTATCGATGCTTATTGACACTAGTCAATAAGCTCGATGGCTTGATCAATGCAGGTGCTTATGTACAACGAGGTGAACGAAAGCAATTGATTAAAAATTTTCACGGAGCCTATGAATGGCTACTTATCGAAGCAAGAAGTGGACAATCCATGCAGCGATATAAGGGCTTAGGAGAATTGGATCCTCGTCAGTTGTGGGAAACTACCATGGATCCAAATACTCGCCGTCTATTACGTGTAAGCATTGAGGATGCCATTGCCACCGATCAAATTTTTACTACCTTAATGGGCGATCAAGTTGAGCCACGGCGTGATTTTATTCAGCAAAATGCGATTGATGCGGATTACATTGATGTTTAAAAAATTACTATCGCGATAAAGACTTTTATGCGGTATTCAGTATCGCTTGTTGATTTTTTATACTATGACGCAGCCAGCACTTTGTAAATCGTGGAGACCGTTGACGCGAGGTATGGTGGTGGATGTTGTTGCGCCTTCAGGTCGTGATTGTGATCCAGATACTGTAGAACGAGTGAAAGCGCTGTTAGAAAGCTGGCAGCTTATCCCACGTGTTTCGCCTGATCTATTTGGTGAGCATTTGCTTTGTGCAAATACTGATGAAAATCGTTTTAAGCAGCTACGAGAAGCGTTACTAAATCCTGAATCTAGTGCTGTTTGGTGTCTACGCGGCGGTTATGGTTGTACCCGTTTAATGCCTGCATTAATCAAACTAAAAGTACCGAAGATCAGCAAATTATTTATTGGATTTAGCGATATCACGACACTGCATTTGTTTCTGCAACAGAAGTGGCATTGGCAAACACTACATGGACCCTCTGCTAGTCAAGTTGCGCACCAACGTATCCATGCTGACAATATTCAAGAATTGAAAAAGGTCGTCTTTGGAAAATTAAAGCAACTTGTATTTTCATTGAGTCCACTCAACGACGTTGCCAATCATACTAAACGAATTACCTCTTCATTAATCGGAGGTAATCTTACACTCGTACAGGCAAGTCTGGCTACGCCCTGGCAAATCGAGACCAAAGGCAAGATTTTATTCTTAGAAGAAGTAAACGAAACGGCTTATCGAGTCGATAGAATGCTGCAACATTTGCAACAGGCGGGAATACTACGACAAGTACAGGCAATTGTATTCGGCGATTTCATTTCAGAAAAAAAATCTAATGATGAAGCGCTTATGCAGGCTGTGTTAAAACATTTTGCAAAGGCGCAGCATGTTCCAATTTTACAGTGTACGGGTGTTGGTCATGGGGAAGCAAACCGCAGCTTACCTCTGGCCACCAGTGCTGAAATAAAATTTAGCAAAAAGCAGTTAACAGTTAAAATAACGAATTAATATGATTTACTATACCATGGTGCTAAAGGTGCCCTAAACACCTAATTAAGAAAATAATCTCCGTCTGGGCTCCAGACGGTTAATGTGAATCTGACGTAAGGCGAGTACAGCTAAGATAATAAAGCATAACAGCGTCCACATTGGCATACTGAAACCTAAAAAATGCCAGTTATTAGCCCCACAATTACTAGTTCCTTGAAAAAATAGCTCAACGATTCGGTGCAAATAAATAGAACTGCCATATTGCGTAATGGTGGCTTGGCAACTTGATAACTGACCAACTGGAACGTGTTCTAGCCACAGTTGCCGACTAGCAACGACTGCACCGATGGTAGCCAGTAAAAATGTTACAATGTGCAAATAACAACGTGTTATTCCTGCAAAATTGAACAGGCTGCCCATCAAAAATAGGATCCCTAGCAGGGTAATGGTAAATCGTTGAATGATGCATAAGGGGCATGGAATTAGTCCAACGCCATACTGTAGATAAGCAGCCACTGTCAAAAGTAAGATGCAAATAAAAAAAGCAAATAGATCCGTCCAGCGAGTAGTGGTGAAGCGCATGATAAATTCCTAGGTAAGTTAGGAAGCAGCGCTAGTTTACTATAAAGTGTCTCACTTTTAACACTGTCGTTCTGTCGTTGTCACCTGTTGCCGATTTTGTCGGCATTCTTCTTGTATTTCGAAATCAGTGATGTAAAAACAAGCAGTTTTCGTGCCACTCACTTTTGGATAATAAGCGTGCTTTGTGACAAGCTTATTGCATTAAATTAACTGATAAGTCAATATAGCCCGTCTGTGTGAGGAAAAGCTATCTATGTATAAAAATGTAACTCAGAAGTTAATTAGTGCGCATAGGGTCGAAGGTGAAATGCGCCCTGATAGTGAAATTGGTTTAAAAATCGACCAAACTTTATGTCAAGATGCTACAGGAACGATGGTGATGTTGGAATGTGAAGCCATGCAATTAAGTCGTACTAAGGCAGAGATTTCTGTGCAGTATATCGACCATAATTTATTGCAGACCGATTTTAAAAACGCTGATGACCATCTATTTTTGTTGAGTGCGTGTAAAAGGTTTGGTATTCATTACAGTGGACCGGGTAATGGAGTTAGTCATCCTGTGCATATGGAACGTTTTGGCAAACCGGGAAAAACCTTACTTGGTTCTGATAGTCATACCTGTGCCGCTGGTTCTTTAGGTATGCTGGCCATTGGTGCCGGTGGTTTGGAAGTGGCAATGGCTATTGCTGGACAGCCTTTTCATGTCAACATGCCAAAAATTTGGGGTGTAAAACTTACTGGAACATTGCCTGACTGGGTCAGTGCTAAAGATGTTATATTGGAACTATTACGTCGTCATGACGTCGATGGAGGCATTGGAAAAATCATCGAGTATTACGGTCCAGGCCTTAAGTGCTTGTCCGCCATGGATCGGCATGTCATTGCGAATATGGGTGCGGAATTAGGGGCTACTACCTCGGTCTTTCCATCCGATGAAGTGACGCGTGATTTCCTTACGTTGCAACAACGTGAAGCGGACTGGAAGGAAATTCTTGCAGATTCCAATGCCACTTATGATGAATATGAGGAAATTGATTTATCGCAACTAGAGCCCCTGATCGCGTTGCCATCCAGTCCCGGAAAGGTGGTGCCTGTGAAAGATGTCGCTGGAAGGCCTATTTATCAAGCTATGATTGGCTCTTCAGCTAATCCAGGTTTACGCGACTTTGCTGTGGCAGCGGAGATGGTTGCAGGAAAGCAAATATTTCCAGGAATTTCTTTTGATATTAATCCAACTTCCAGACAAATTTTGGAAAATATGGTGGAATTAGGCATTTTAGAAAAGCTTATCCGTGCCGGTGGCCGTATTCACCAAACGGGTTGCAATGGTTGTATCGGTATGGGTCAAGCACCCGCCACGAATAAAATTAGCCTGCGCACGGTGCCAAGGAATTTTCCGGGTCGATCGGGTACAAAAGAGGATCTGGTCTATTTATGCAGCCCGGAAACGGCGGCTGCTTCGGCGTTAATGGGCGTTATTACTGATCCACGAACTTTGTCGATGAAAATATATCCACGCTTCCAAGAGCCTAAGCAGATCGTTATCAATGAGACGATGCTACTTGCACCAGAAAGTATACAGAGCTCTGCGGAGCTAGCAAAAGGACCGAATATCGAACCATTGCCTGAATTTTCTATTTTACCTGACACCATAATGGCGCCTGTTTTGATTAAAGTAGGTGATGATATTTCTACAGATACGATATTACCTGCGGGTGCTAAAGTACTTCCTTTTCGCAGTAATATTCCTGGTATTAGTCGATTTGTTTTTGAGCAAATTGATCCATCTTACCAACAACGTGCTTTAGCGAACCAAAAAACAGGATCAATTATTCTCGGCGGTAGTAATTATGGCCAGGGTTCCAGCCGGGAACATGCTGCTATTGCACCCCGTTACTTGGGTGTGCAGGCCGTTATCGCAAAAAGTTTTGCGCGCATTCATAAGCAAAATCTCATTAATTTTGGGATTTTACCTTTGGTTTTTGCTAATCCCAGCGATTACGTAGATATTCAGCAAGGGGATATTTTGACATTCAAGAATATTCGTGAGGCTATCCAAAAAGAATCAGTCATCACCGTACAAAATACAAGCCAGAACAAAACTTACACACTCTATCATTCATTAAGTCCTAGAGAGTTGATGATATTGTTAGCAGGTGGGCTTATTAACTGGATGAAGCAAAAATAATAGAGACGAAGAAGGGTGTGAACAAATTACCGCCAGGAAGGCTTTTAATAATTTGTGCGCGACGAATGGGTGACGTCTTATTGGCTACTCCGCTAGTTCGGACTTTTAAGCGGAGCTGGCCTGACGCAAAAATTGATTTGTTAGTGTTTAAAGGGACAGAATCCGTTGTAAAGTCTAATCCAGACGTCCATGCCGTGCTTACGATAGAAGAGTACCCCACTTTTTTGTCGCATTATCGTTTAATAAAAAAAATTTTTCGTGCCTATACCATAGCCGTTTCGACGCAGCCTGGGGATAGGGCAATCTTATATGCCTTCTTAGCAGCAGGCTATCGTATAGGTATGTTAGCAAATGATAAAAGTCGTTGGTGGAAATCTCTATTACTTTCTGAAAAGGTTGAATTTGATAACTTAACGACACACACAGTGCTGATGAATCTGCGCTTAGCAGAAATTTTTCAATTAACCCCCTGTACTGAAATAGTACTCGCTTGGGATGAAAAAGATGTAGAAGTTGTGTCTAAGTGTGTCGATATAAAAAATAAGAATTTAGCCATTTTGCACGTATCACCAAAGTTTGCTTATAAAGAATGGGTAAAATTGGAATGGTTACATTTGGCGAGTTGGTTACAAGGAAATGGCTATACGGTTGTTTTTACCGGTGCTCAAACCCAAAAAGAAAAAAAGTTGGTCAGTGACATTGTAGATCAATTGAGTGAGTCAGCTATTAATTTGGTTGGTTGTTTAGAGATAAGCCAGCTTGCTGTTTTGTTAAGTTATAGTCGAGTTTATATTGGTCCCGATACAGTAGTGACGCATATGGCAGCTGCCTTGGGTATACCTACAGTGGCTTTATTTGGGCCGAGTAATCCGGTGAAATGGGGACCGTGGCCGCAAGCATGGAGTCCAGCAACAAATCCATTTGTAAAAATAGGCTCGCAACGACGGAACAACGTTTATTTAATCCAAGGTCAGGGTGACTGTGTTCCTTGTTTTGAAGAAGGTTGTGATCGACACATAAACAGCCGGAGTCAGTGTTTGGAAAATTTAACTGCAAAGCACGTTATTACTGCAGTGAATGCATTGATCGGACTCCCTGTATCTTAATCTTTTCTGCTTGTTTGATTTTTCAGTGAGTGCTCGTGTATGCTCACCATTTCCATCTACCATACAACTTCTCTCCTAGTTTTTCTTATTTTATTAAAATTTCCTTTGTTTGAAAGATGTTAACACTAAGTGTCATTATTATTACGAAAGATGCAGAGAGAGATATTCGTGACTGTTTAAACTCAGTAGCGTGGGCCGATGAAATTATCGTGCTGGATTCAGGAAGTCATGATAAAACGGTAGAGATTTGCTCTGAATATACCTCGAAAATTTTTTTTACCGATTGGCCAGGATTTGGCAGGCAAAAAAATAGAGCCTTGGATAAGGCGTTGGGCAAGTGGGTTTTGTCAATCGATGCCGATGAAACACTGAGTGATGCATTGATCGACGAAATAAAACGGATTACATCAGATGATCACATACGTGAAGAGGC
>Ga0207061_1147_pt1 | contig 17034 bp, 16 predicted proteins | sample Alteio_BWMinCont_31_FD_153275 | JGI IMG/M metagenome (GOLD analysis project Ga0207061, IMG submission 153275) | Enriched cells from forest soil in Barre Woods Harvard Forest LTER site, Petersham, Massachusetts, United States -... | ecosystem: Environmental > Terrestrial > Soil > Temperate forest >... | reverse complement strand
TACCGAAAGAAGCAATAGACGTTTTGGAACTCGTTTACGAATCCTATGCAAATTTCACTGCATTCCAATTGACAACTTTGACTCATGAAGAAAGTCCCTGGAAGGAGGCACGCCGCGATTGCGGTCCCCTCGATAAATCCACCAATAAAATTTCAGACGAACTTATAATCAAAGAATACAAAAGCCGGCTCAATGACGCACAAGAAAAGTAATGTCAATCAATTACCTGTAAATTATTCCAATCATCCTATAAGATTCAGTTTTGAATATTACGACGGGACGAGATATTGTCTTTCTCGCTGGAGCCAGCAACAAATCAACTCCGCGTTGCTCCGATTGGCAGAAATAAATAAAAAATCGTTCAATGAAATGAGACAACAAAGTATCGTAATGCATTTTGGTGATGTAAGATGGGAAAAGACGATTGAACCACAAGGATTTCCAAAATCTGGAAAAGATAATGCATTTCATTTTGCGCTGCTTAACGTGAATGGACAAAAAGCTAGAGTTTATGGACAATATTTCAATGGCGTTTTTTTATATTATTTGGTTTGATTTAGATCATGTTATTTGGCCCACTTTAAAATTTAGTTAAATGGCAATATAGATTTTGTTTTATTCTTTATAATCTACTTTATGTTTTTTATTTGCTATTTCAACCAAATAATTCAACCATTCATAGATTGGATATGTAATAATATCCTTACGATATTAGCTATTGCTGCTGCTTCCATCTTCTCGGTTTGGCAAATTAAAGAAACATTCAAAGAGCAGAAACGACAAGCTCTTGCCGAACAACGATATTTAATTCTTCTTGCAATGTATCGCACACGCGGTTATTACAATGTAGTAATACAATTACCTGATTCAGAACGCGATACTTACCTAAGAACTATCCAGCCTGAATTTGGAGAATTACACAATACCATCTTACAGTTATTAGTACGTCCTACCTCTATGCCATACGAAGAAAGGTATAGAATATACCGTGCAAACGCTCCATTAGATTTAAAATCAATGCCATTCAATGTACTAATTTCTCGCATTTCTGAAATGGTTGAAGAACTTGAACATAAATTAAATCCAGATATTACAAGATTTCTTACAACAATAAGCGAAGAAAATAGCCAGGCTATCGAATATTCTCAGAATCGCAATAATCAGACTGCCAGATGAGTTATATTGGAAACAGATTTTGAATCAACGCCTCCAACTAATCGAGTTTGTCCCCGCAATTCCCGGCAGGCAGAACGCACCGCCGTTGTTTAAATTCCGGCATAGGTGCGGCGGAGGAAAGGCGCACGTGTTTGGCGTGCCGGTGGCGGAATGTGTTGCAGAACAGATACGCGGGAAAGCGTTTCAATGTGCGTGCGGCAAAACCATGTGGGGGAGTACACTTGCGGGTTACGCGCGGGAATGGGCGAGGAAGAATGTTGTAAGTCATGTCCCGGCGGCATCAACAAGAGAAGGGCGGTGAGTCAGTTTAGGATTTGGATGATTAATGATGCGTGAACAGATCACCTCTTCAACTGGAAATATTCGCAGAACACGTCATTGCGAGGCGCCGGACGAAGTCCGGCAACGAAGCAATCTCCCTCAAATTGGTTCAGGAAAACATAAAGCATAATTCTATATTCTTGCAATACGATGTTATGTAATTGCTTCTTGCGTTTGATAGACGCAGGGAGATTGCTTCGCTTCGCTCGCAATGACGATTCCTAAAGAGTGTGTGGATTGAAATGACAGTGAATGCCAATTGTTTATGATGAAGTATTTAAACTGACCCACTACCTGAAGAATCTTCTCAAATATCCGGTTAAAAATAAAGTTGGTATATTTGTTTGGCTTTGACTCAGAGCAACTGATTACTCGCCACCCTGTACCTTTAACTGATATTTGAACGGAGCTTCCCAATGTATGGAGTCTATTCGCCGCAAGGCGCATTGATGTTTGATACGGATCGTCTTACCTCGAAGAAAACGTTTGAGCGGATATTCCTGAAAATCAGCGGCATGGACCCGTCGCGGGTTGCGTGGAATGTCGCCGGGGTTACGTGGAATGCCATCGCGGCGAAATGGGATTTTCCCGATGATGCGGAGAAAATTGAGGCGATATGGGAGTTCACGCATCTCGAATACCTGCAATACGGTTTCTCATCGATAGATAAGCCTGCCGGATATGAATTTGCAATTCTCAATAAGACAACAAAAGACGACCACCGAACGCCAAAAGCAACGACGGCGGACATCCTTTTGCTGCTGTGCAGCACCGTCATTTCCTATTTCGACGGCGACAACAATCATGAATGGAGCGTCGTGCAATTCTGCATGTCGGAAAAATTTCATCCTGACCGATTGGGTGTAGATGAAGACGGCATACCGGTTCTGCCGAATAATCTCCCGGCGAACACCGTCGCAGACCCGCTTGTTGTCGTTGAATTATTTTATCTGGTGAGGGATTGGAACCCGTCGGGACGATTGAATCCAACGTTATTGTATCCCAGCGCCCAAAAGCATTTTGGTCTTTTCTGCACGTGCAACGATGCGATGGAAGGGGCGGCGTTACCTGCGTGAACGGGCGGAGGATGACGTGAATGGACGCAGGATGATTTGATAAGCAGGGGTGGCGAAAGTAAAAAAGAAAATGTTTTAGTTAGGTGGTTGTCATTCTGAGGGAGCGAAACGACCGAAGAATCCACGTGCAATTTATGACAAGAGAAGATGGATTCTTCGCTGCGCTCAGAATGACAGGCTTAATTGACACACTATAATCAAGTGTTAGATGAAGAATAGGGCGGATGACATAACACCGCTACAGCCCTGTAAACGTCCAATTCGAGAGACCGCTTTGGGAAACATACACCCCGCCGCTCGTTCCGGCGACAAGATTCCCGCCGCTGACGATGAGCGCGGAGATAAGCGGAAGCGGTGAGGGGAAGCCGTTGTTCTCGGGATTCCAGATGATGCTGCCATTCGTGGATAACATGAACACACCGCCGTATTGCGTCGCCGCGTACACATTCGCCCCGCCGACGACAGCCAAAGAATTGACAATCGTATTCGTCAATCCGGTGTCTATGATTGCCCAGTCCGCGCCGTTATCCGAAGAAACGAACACACCGTTGCCCGCGCCCGCGTACACATTTGTGCCGGCTTGCGCGAACGAATACACCGATTCACCCCCCATGCCGCTTGTTACGGGCGTCCAGCTGACGCCGTTGTTCGCGGTATAGAACAAACCATAGTTGTAGATGCACGTGTACAGGGTGCCGCCAATCACGGTAAGCGCGGTGGCGACGAATGCGCTGTCCGTATTATTATACGGCAAGCCGCTATCCACAACAGCCCAATTGGCGCCGTTGTTGGAGGAGATGAAGACGCCGTTCGTCGTGGCGGCAAAAAGATTTCCCCCGAACAGCGCAAGCGACGTGACGGTGGCGGAGCGGACGTGTCTGATGTAAATGTTTGAATCATGGACGATCGTATCGTGGCGAAGGGTATCGCTGATAGTCGTATCGTGAAACGTTTTAATGTAGACGATAGAATCAAAGATGCTGATGTTGAGCAAGCCGGCGTTGATTGCCGTCCACGTGGCGCCGCTATTGGCGGAGACGAACGCGCCGCTATCCGTACCGGCAAAAAGGGCGCCGTTGGTATCGAGCAGGGAGAGGATGGGATTGTTGCTGCCGACGTTCCCGGCGTACTGCCAGTTTGCGCCGTTGTTTTGCGAGAGGAACAGGCTGTCGTTCAACCCGGCATACAGAGTGCCGCCGCCTTGCGCAAAGCACGAGACGCCGATGCCGATGGTTGTGTACGTCTGTGTAACCGTTTGTATGGGCTGGCTGCATCCTGCCACGAATGCGACAACAGCAATAATTGGGATGAGGAATAATTTCATTCGGCGATGCAAATATACTTAATGTATTACAGTCATTTCTCCACCCGAATAGAATTTCCTCTCAGTGAATCTGTAATAGCAGTGATTTTGTAAACTTATTGTAACAGCAGCGCCATGATCACATCATCAATATACGTGCCATTCTCACAGATGAAATTTTTACGTATTCCTTCGATTTGAAACCCGAATTTTTCATAGATGTGCCGCGCCCGGGCGTTGCGCTCATACACGGAAAGCTCCATGCGCTTCACGATGTTCGTGCTCTTCGCCCACTCAATAGCCCTCTCCATTAGCAAGGTTCCCACGCCTTTGTTGCGCCAATCTTTATGCACGGACATGCCCAGCGATACGGTATGCCGCAACGCACGCCGTGTAAATCCCTTGCAATTAAGATCGCCGATGATTTCCCCGCGCGCTTCTGCGACGAGAAAAGCAGAATTATCCGCCGCAGCATAGTTCTCGAGTATTTTTCGCTCGTCTTCAACGGTCAAATTGAATTCACCGGGCGACCAGGGAATGTCGAGTCCCTTTTCTTCAGTCAATTGCGTTACATACGCGACTAATTTTTCGGCATCGTCGGGCGTGGCTTCTCGAATAATGATATCCATGCGGCGAAACTATCAAACCGTTCTGCAACAAGCAATTGAATTATTCAAAGTAATATTACCTCACCACTGCACCATGCCGCGTTGCATATTTCTCCCCGCGGTAGTGGGTCAGTTTCAAAAATATAAAAGTAAGATGACTGTCATTCTGAGCGCAGCGAAGAATCCATTATTAAATTCTACAATGATTGCACATGGATTCTTCAGTCGCTTCGCTCCTTCAGAATGACAGACCAAACTGATCCATTACTTAATTGTTTCGCCGCTTATTGCAGGCTAATTTTAAAGTCAGATATATGGTAGGGCACTATTGATTACGACTTTATGTTTTAACCCACGTGCTTTACCAATGTTATGACGGACTCACAACAGAATCAACACATATTCATATAAAGAATTCAGATGGAGAAATCGAACATGCGGCTCAAGAATATCATGATTGCGACTGCGTTCGCGGTAGTGTGCCTGTTCGGCACATTCCCCCCGGCGGCTCATTCACAGATACAAATCGGGGTTCAAATCGGCACTGCTCCCGGACCGGAATACGTATGGATTAATGGGTATTATGACCAAAATAACGAATGGGTTCCCGGCATGTGGATCGTGCCGCCCGGTCCCAATTATACATGGATAAGCGGATATTACGGCGACGACGGGGTTTGGTATCCCGCGCATTGGGAAGTGGAACCGGGTCCCGATTACATCTGGATATGCGGGTATTACGGACCCGGCTACGTGTGGTATCCCGCGCATTGGGACCGTCCGCCGTTTGAGGGCGCACGCTGGCACTACGGACGCTGGTACCATCGGGGAGAACATTGGCCCCATGAAGACCATCGCGGCGGACAGCCGATCGTCCAATATTCGCGTTCGTCGCACGCCGTTCCGATGAAAGAGCAAATGCCCAAGTCAGCGGCAATTCATACGCAGGCGCCAAGTTATCGGTCGTCGCATAGTAATCGTGGGCAGGCTTCAGGTGGTGCGCAAACGCCGACTCATTCTCAGACTCAAAGAGGCGCGCAAACGCCGACCCATTCGCAATCGTCAAGAGGCGCGCAAACGCCGACCCATTCGCAATCGACAAGAGGCGCGCAAACGCCGACCCATTCGCAGTCGTCAAGAGGTCAGGCTCCCAATAATAGTGGAGGCGCACAAACGCCTCCACATTCTCAGCCGTCCCGCGCCCCGCAATCACACGGTCAGCCGCAACATCCCGCGCCGTCTCACGGCGAGGCTCCACACGGCGAGGAGCACGGTGGAGAGCATGGCGGCGGCGGTGAACACCAGCCCAGATAATAACATGATAATAGCATGATAATAGCATGATAATAGCATGATAATTGCAAGGCACTTCTCGACCCGCTTGCTTGTTTACATGCCTATGACAGCAACGGAATATTCCGAAGCGTAATATATGTTACACATAAAAGGAGCCGAAAATGTGGATGAAGAAAATCACAATGGCGTGTGCATTGGCAATGGCGCTGGGTATTGGTTTTGTTACTCCGCCATCGGCGAAGGCACAGGTAAGCGTCGGCATCGAAGTCGGCAGACCGGGACCCGATTACGTATGGCTCGGCGGGTACTGGGGGTCCGGGGCATGAATGGCATCGCGGACATTGGGAACGTCCGCCGTATGAACACGCGCGCTGGCACGAAGGACGGTGGTATCATCCGGGAGAGCATTGGGGGCATGCCTCGCGCGGCGGCGAGCATTACCACGGCGGGCATGATCGCGGCGGCGGACACGACCGCGGCGGACATGACCACGGTGAACATGGGGATCGGCACGACCACCGGTAACGGCTAATTTTACGTGTGCGACGGATTTATAGAGAGGTAGAAATATCCGTCGCACATTATTTTAACTTAGGGGATAATATATTTATTTGTACTAAACTGAATCTTAAACAAAATTGTCATTCTGAGGGAGCGAAGCGACCGAAGAATCCATGTTTTTTAGAACATGTTCACTGGATTCTTCGCTTCGCTCAGAATGACATAATCATAGTACATATAAGTATGTCATTCCCTTAACTTATTTCATCACCGCCATCTCTCCGCTTTGCATGTCTTTCCCGGCAGTTAATCTGTAAAAGTACATGCCTGCGGGCAAGCCGCTCGCATCAAATTCTACAGCAACTTTTCCCAGCGGACTAATACGTCCCATACGACTTACTTGATTTGTTAAGTCCGCAACTTCTCTCCCCAATGCATCGTATACTTTCAGCGAAGAAATATTTTCTGCATTCAGCGTAATCGTTGTAGCTGAAGAAAATGGGTTGGGGTAATTCTGCCCGAGCGTAAACGCAGTAAGAGCGACAGCTTGCGCTTCGTTGACCGACGAGACAGTATTGTCCCCGCAATTGCCAGTAAAGTTCACGTTCCAAAAATAGTCGTTCGCTCCGGAGCTTTTCGCGCCCAGAAACCCCGTGCCATCCCGAAACCAAAACGGAACGACCGCCACGCCTTTCACGGTGTCCGACTCCGGATAGCCCGGCACATTGAAGTGCGTCATCTGTTCGAGTCCCGGATAATATTGGGAGTCGCACGAGGGACGACTTCCCCCCGGATAGACGGCATCCATAAGCATGAACTCAGTGATGACGCCGAGCACATGATACGTATTTGTGTCCGCGCGGTATGGGTACGAACTCATGAAAAGAATTTTTTTGCCGTCGGGAGAAAACAGACCGTGCTCGTCCCACACCTGCGGACTGTTGGTAAGGTTGGTATACGCGCCGTTCGTCACGTCAAGTATGAATTGATCCTGCCCTTCCGCGTCAGTCATTCCAATATCGGAGGATATCAACAGCGACTTCCCATCGGGCGCAAAATTTCCCGGTTCAATCCATCGCGAGCCGGCGGGATTGATGTCCGTTGTGGTCATAAAGCGCGGTCCCGTGCTTCCAGTATCGCTGAACCCGGAAAGATTCAATCGCCAGTAGCCGAATTTATCTGTGGGCAAGCTAGAGTCTTGTGCCTCCGCCCATGCCCCAAGTGTGCCGTCCGGCGTGAACGCAACACCGGTGAAACCGTCCTTGGTGTCGGCAAGACGGTACCAATGCGCCCCTGCCGTATCGGTTATCCAGATGTCGCTCCAAATGCCGGTATAAAACAATTGGAGCCACAGCGAATACGAAACTGCTTTTAACAGCGCAATCTGCGGGGCGAGCGTATCCTTTTCAACCTGGCACGTCATCCATTTTCCGGAAGGATGCCAGCATATCTGATACTTGTTTTTACTGATCCACGGCGTTGACTGATGATACGAGGTGTCAGGTCCGACAAGCGAAATGCATCGAAGGTTGGTATCGCCTTTGTGACCGGTATAGATCTGATACACTCCCGCCGAGTCCTGCCGGTATGTAGCGTACATATTGCCATCGGGCGACCAGAAGATCGGCAAGTCGCGGGCGGCGCGGGCAATGGTGTCATACCGGCACGAAGTATCGCACTGCATGTTTTGCGCGAACACCCTCTCGGAAATTCCGCTCAGCAGCACAAACAACACAACTATGTAAGTGTATGATCGCATCATAAACTGAAAATTACTTAATCACCGCCATCTCTCCGCTTTGCATGTCTTTCCCGGCAGTTAATCTGTAGTAATACACACCTGCGGGCAAGCCGCTCGCATCAAATTCTACAGCAACTTTTCCCATCGGACTAATACGTCCCATACGACTTACTTGATTTGTTAAGTCCGAAACTTCTCTCCCCAATGCATCATACACTTTCAGGGAAGTAATGTTCTCATCTTCCGGCAATGTAAAATCAATCGTCGTCGTGGAAGAGAACGGGTTGGGGTAGTTTTGCAGAAGCGCAAGGGCGGAAGAAGGGAGGCTTTGCGATTCATCGACTGTAGAAATGCCAAAATCGGAGAGCGGGCGGCGCCAAACGCCGTGGTCAGTTGCCGCAAAAAGATAATTCCCGCATATAACTATTTCTCTAACGGTTGAATCAGTCAAATTTCCTCCCGCTGACGACCACGAATTCCCGTTGTTTGTAGATATATAAATGCCTTTTTCAACACCCGTGAAAAAAACGCCATTATAATTTAAAAGAGCATTGACGTTTGCTGAATCGGGCAGACCAATGCTTGCATCAATCCACGATGCACCCGTATCTGTTGAATAAGATACACCGCACCTAGAACCGATAAATAATGTATTCCCAGACAGCATAATCGAAGAGGTATTTAACAATATATTGCAAATCTTGCTGTTTGTCCTTTGCCAGCATATTCCGTTATTCGATGACCATTCAAATCCCAACCCAATTGATGCATAAAAATTTTTTCCAGCGGCAATGATTGCAGGTACATCATAATCGTGTTCGCCGCATTGCATATACGACCACGTTGCGCCGCTATCGAATGAATAAAGATATGTTTCTAATGTGCCAGCGATAATAGTGCTATCATTTGCAGCGAAAGAGAATGTTTGAAACGTAAAAAAACTTGTATCAATGACGTTCCATGTCGCACCGTCATTTGTTGAACGATAGATGGCATTGTTCGTTGAAGCAAAATATATTCCGTGAAAGATTGCAAGCGCTGGAATGTAAATTGTTTCATTATTGACCGATAAACCGGCAGATATATTTATCCAATTCGATCCGGAATCGACTGATCGTAAGATACCCTGCGATGTTCCTGCAAAGATGGTATCATTCTCAGCCAGCAGGGAAGACACAAACTGCGGCTCCTGAAGATTAATTTTTTGCACCCACTGTCCGTGGGCGTTGGATAGACAACTCACCAACAAACCCACCGCAACCACCATCACCGCTTTTGCAATTGTGTTTTTCATCGGCATTGTACAATGTGATTGAAACGTTGTAACCCCCGATGAGCATCGGGGGCGAGTCTTATTTAAAAATACTGCAATAACAGTAATGTTGTATTTTATTTTCCGTACTCCGTAAACTCGCTCTCGTGGCTGCTTAACAGCCCGACGAATTTCGGGTGTACGAAGAGTTTGTTCCTTCCTCTTTTTATTTCCTGCAACACGCCTATTTTGCAGAGCTGCTTCAGGTAGCCGGAGGCGGTGTGCCGCTCCACGCCCGTCGCCATCAGGTTGCCGATGCGGCAATAGGGCTGCGTGAAGATGGCATGCGCCACCCCCTTGTGGACGATCTTCGGCAGTTTCTTCCGGATGTATTGCTCCGTGTGGCTCATCAGCATCCGGATTGCCGTGATTTTTTTATTCGTCCAATGCGCGGTTTGCTCCACCGCGTCAAGGTTGTAGAGAATCCACGGCTCCCATTGCCGGCGTTCGGTCACCTCGCGGAGCAGGCGGTAGTACTCGGCTTTGCGCCGCAGGATGTACCCGCTCAGGTAGAGGATGGGCGAGGAGAGCAGTTGCATCTCTATCAAAAAGAGCAGATTCAGGATCCTTCCCGTCCTGCCGTTGCCGTCGGTGAAGGGGTGAATCGCCTCGAATTGATAATGCCCGACCGCCATGCGAATCAGCGGGTCCGCGCCCTCGCGATGCAGGAATTTCTCCCAGTTCGCCAGTTTCGTGCGGATGACGTGCTCGCCGACCGGCGGCGTATACACCACCGTGCGCGCGGTTTTGTTCTCTACCTTCGTGCCGGGAACGCGGCGTATCTGCGCCTCGACGCCTTTCAGCTGCGCGCAGACGTCCACCGCCGTATTGGTTGCCACGCCTTTTTTCTTCAGCCCGAGGAACCCCTGATGCAGCGCCGTGCGGTAGCGATAGACTTCTTTCGTCGCCGCGTCCATGTTCTCCTCTTCCGTTTGCGCGTATTGGAACAGGTTGTCCGCCGTCGTGACGATGTTCTCGATGTCCGAACTGGCTTGCGCTTCCAGCATGGGCAGGGAGTTGATCAGGACGGTTGCGTCGGGAATGAGTTCCGCCGCCGATTTCAGTTCCGCAAGCGCGGCGCGGGCGGTAATGCATTTTTTCAGGATTGTTTTTGTCTCGATGTCCGCAGTTGGCGGAAGTTCCGGCAAGTCGTTATATGGGATAAGCGGATTGTACACGGGCAAAGAAATTCTGTTGTTTCTGGTCATTTTCATGGTGCAAATATACTAAAATTAATATGGTAGAAAAAGTCTTTTATTCTACCATATTCTGCCGATATGGTAGATTCAGCGCCATATCAAATTAATATGGTAGAAATTTTATATTAATTTACCATATAACGATGACGTGGTAAATATCTTGCCATATCGAGAAAACATGGTAGAAAAATACAATAATACTACCATAATATAATACAACCCCGCGCTTCACCTCCGCAAACTCCGCAACTTCCGCAAATGGAGTGGCTGAGGTGGATAATTCAACCCCGAATATGATTAGGTTTGTAGTGGAAGAACTTTTGAAGTCGGAAGTGTGAAGGATAAAGTGTGAAGTCTGAAAAAGTGTTGAAAGTGGAATTGATACTAAGTTGCATTGATGACTGCTATGACTAACCCGCGACTTTAGTCGGGGGAGACAGGCGTGTAGTTGATTGGGCTTTAGCCCAACGATTGTATTTCCCCTCACCCAACCCTCTCCCCGCTTTGCGGGGCGAGGGAGATCATGATGGGTGATAATAGTCTAGTTGTCTGAAAAGTATTGAAACTTCAACGTCAGATTTCATACTTCAGAATTGAGAATTTTCTTAAACTCTTTACTTTATTTACAATGCCTGATAAAATTACAGTCACAGATGCTGTCTCATCTGAAAGCAATATAACTGACAATGCCACCCCTCTTGAAACGCAGCTTGCGGCGTTGAAGCAAGAAAAATCGCAGTTGGAGCAGAGGTTGCGGGAATCCGCGAAAACACGCGGGGAAGCGGGCACGAAGGCGCAGGCGCAGATACACTCCGCGGCGATAAACATCGCGCGGGAGCGCGTCATTGCCGACTTCAAAAAGGAGGGCATCGAGCCGGTCATGAAGCCGAACGGCGAGATTGACTACAAAGCCACGCTCGCGCGCGTTGGGGGCAAGGCGGGGGGAAATCAAGAAGAGAACAATAAACCGGATCGTGAGAAAGAGGAACTTCGCGCGCGGTTGCAAGCCGTGCAGGATGAACAAGTGGAGTTGGAGGCGCGCGTACAAAGGGCGGAGGAGGATCGCCGGGAGAAGATTGTCGAACTGGAACTTGGTAAGATTTTCGGGCGGCTGCCGGTGATTGACCAAGAAGACGCGATAACGCTATTCCGCTCGAAGTATGCCGTGAGACCACTGCCGGACGAGGAGGGAGGGGCGCTCCGCGTGTTTCATGGGGCGGAGATGGTGATGAACGGGCAATCGCAGGCGCGGGTGCCGGCAAATCTCAAGGACGTCGCGGAGCAATTCATCAAGGAGAAGCCGCATCTTCTCAAGCCGACAGCCCGTTCCGGCGACCGCGGCACGCCCCAGCAAATAGCCACACTTCGTTTCGATGCATTCGGCGCGGCGCGCCCCTCGGCGGAGTACCTCGAAAAGATTACAGGGCGGGGGAAGAAGAAGTGAGGGGGAATATACCCCTCACCCTGCCCTCTCCCTTGAGGGAGAGGGTATTTACAGCCCGTTATTCACTGCCGTCCACGTAGTGCCGTTGTTTGTGGAGAGGAATATGCCGCTGCCCGTCCCCACGAAAATATTCCCGTTGCCCGCAGTGAGCGAGTATGTGTACAATGCTGTGTACCCGTTGTTCATGGCTGTCCAATTATTGCCGTTGTCGGAGGAGAAGTAGAGCCCGCTTCCGTCCATTCCCACAATCACATCATTGCCGCTGACCGTTATCGAGCCGGCGATGTCGCCATTATTCGGCAGTCCGTAGCTGATATCCTGCCATGACGAGCCGTTGTTCGTGGAGCGGTAAGGAACATAGTTGAACAACGCGAAAATCGCCGTGCCGTTCGCTGCTAACCCGTGGAGACTGACGTCCGGTGCAAATACCCCATCGGTGACCAACTTCCAACTCGCGCCGTTGTTCGTGGAGATGTACACGCCGCTGTCCGCAGTCCCCGCATACAGATTGCCGTTGTTTGCGATGAGCGCCCTGACAATCATGTCTCCCAAGCCGTTGCTGACGGCTGTCCATGATGTCATTGTCCCGTTTGTGCTCGTGGTAACGTACACGCCGCCGGTTGTGGCTGCAAACAGATTATTGCCGATCGTCGCAAAGCCGGTAACCGGGTTGGCGCCCAACCCTGTGTTGAACGCCGTCCATGTCGCGCCCGTATTCGTGGTAACATAGACGCCTCCTGTGCGCAAGCCCGCAACAACCGTGTTGCCCACCATCCCGAACGCTTCCAGGGACGTGTTGGGCAAGCCGTTGTTGACTGCCGTCCAATTTCCGCCGTTATTCGTGGTAACGTACGTGCCGCTATCCGCGGCGGCGTACACGTTGCCGTTGAGATAATTGATGGTGAGAAACGTCGGATAATACGTATTGCCGGAGCCGGGCTGGGTAGATTGCTTGCACGCCATAAAGAATGCACATGAGCACACTGCAACTACGATGACGGGAAGAAGAATTTTTTTCATTGTAAATCTCAAATTAGAAAAACGGTGTGGAAACGTTCAACAATGCACAAAATTACGAATTTTTTTAAAAAAGGCAAATGGGGGAATGTCAGAATTCGGGTTCGTGGGATTAGTCGGATTCTTTAGACTTATAGAATTGCACCTCTTTTTGTTGGTAGTGTTATTTGCGAAGAATTAGCCCTCTCCCTGTAGGGAGAGGGCAGGGTGAGGGGGACATTCCCCACGACGAAAGTCGTGGGTTGCTTTTGATTCCTATACCCCTCACTCCACCGTGAATTCCGCACGCAGGGTGACGGACGCGGTTTTCATCTTCGATGAGGTATTGTACGCCCCGCCCGACTTGAATCCTTCGTCCGAGTTCTGCGCCGTTATCTGAAATATTCCCATCGAGGCTTCGCGCAATTTGCCGAGCGTGGCTTTTGCGTTCTCCGCGATCTTTTCGGCGCGGGTGCGGGCGTCCGCGGTCGCGGCGGCAAGCATTTGAATCTTCAGGTCGGCAAGCTTGGTGTAATAATATTCCGGATTCTGGGAGTTCAGTTCCACCCCCTGCGCGATGAGCTGGGTTACTTCACGCGAGACCTGTTCGATCTTGTCGATGTCGTGCGATTCGATCTTCACAGTTTGCCACAGCGAGAATCCTTGGAACTCCTGGTTGATCTCGTCGCCGTCTTTATTATATATCTTCTTGTAATTGCGCCTGATAGCCACCGAAGAAAAGACGACGTCTTTATCACTCACCCCTTTGGACGTGATGAACGCCTTGACGATTCCTTCATCATGCTGAAGCTGCTCGTATGCGTCTTTCATCACCGGGGCGGTGCGCGTGTAGAAGCTGCTCCAGACGATAAGATCGGACTGGAAGTCCTGATTCGCCGAGCCGGTAACGGAAATCATGTAATCTCCGGTCGGATGAGTTTTTTTCCATGCGCCGGAAAATAGCACCGCCGTTGTCACGATGGCGGCGGCAATGAAGAACGGTCCAAGCCAGCGGTTTGAGTTTGCTTCCATTGTAAAGTTCAATTATTGGGAATGGTTTTAGAAATATAATGTCATGCAAGAGAACGCATTTGAAGTTCCCAAATTATTGAAATGCGCCGTGATTTCCAAACTTTTTGTAGGTACGTCATTGCGAGCACTTCGCTCTGCCTCCGCAAACTCCGCAACCTCCGCACACGTACCGCTACTGGTGAATAATTCTGCTGTAAAGCGGTTTAATTTTGCGGTAGAAAGATTTTGAATTCTGAAGGATGAAGTCTGAATTCTGAAAATGTGTTGAACGTTGTTGAAAGTGGCAAACTGTTATTCAGCCTTCACACTTCAGACTTTCTGTTCGCACCCCTCTCGTTAATGTACAACAAATCAAAAGGAACGGACTCATAATGTCCAATACATTAACGGATCTCGAATGGGTTATATTTGCGCAGGGGCTGCCGTCCTTGCGGGAGCGGGCGATTTTGCCGCGCTATGTCTACACCGATTACTCGACGGAGGCGCAGCAAAAGGGGGCGTCAATTCGCATCTCCAAGCCAAGCCTGCTGACGACGCGCAACGTGGTGCCGGGTCCCACAATTCCTGCCGCGCAGGATGCCGCGCCCGACGTGGCGACCATCAATCTCAACAACTGGATAGAAACGACCTTCCACCTGAACGCGGATGAAGAGCGCCGCATCGCTGCCGGCACGACGTTTGTCCCGGGGATGATGACGTCGGCGTTCCGGGCAATCGGCAACGCGCTGAACACGGGCATCATCAACTGCTTCAGCGACGTGTACGGCTTTTGCGGCACGCCGGGCACCACGCCGTTCGCGTCGGATCTCTCCGCGCTGGCGGCATTGTCGCAAACGCTGGATACGCAACTGTGTCCGGACGAAAATCGCGCGTTCATCATGAGCGTTGCGACGCGGCAAAACGCGTTAAACCTCGCGCAATTCACGCAGGCGCAAATGGTCGGCTCGGATGAGGGAATAGCCGAGGGGCGGCTTGGTCGCAAACTGGGCTTCACTACGGACTGGACGCAGACGATGGGCTCGCACATAGCGGGCAACGCCTCCTCCTACGTGCTTGCACAGAACTACGCGGCGGGGCAGGGGACAGGAATAGACACCACCAGCTCACTGACGCTGCAATCCGGCTCCGGCACGTTCAACATCGGCGATATCATCACGATCGGCTCCGGCGGGGGCACCGGCACCGCGGACACGCAGACATACGTCGTCACAGGCGTGCCGACGCCGAACACGGTCATCAACATCCAGCCCGGCTTGGCGCTTGCGCACGTGACGAACGACACGATTACCGTGAAGGCGACGCATACCTACAACATGGGATTCCACCGGGAGGCGTTCGCGCTGGCAATCCGCGCCACCGACCCGACGTATATGCCGCCGGGGACGCGCACCGGCACGATGGTCGAACCGATTACCGGCATCCCCGTCCGGCTGGACGTGATGGACGGCTACGAGCAGCGCATTTACCGCGTCAGCGTCCTCTTCGGCTACGTGACGATGCGCCGCGAATATGCAGCGCGCTTGGCGGGTTAAGAGAAGGGGAGAGGTATTGCCTTCTTGTAGAACAGCTCCGTAGGGAGAGGAACGTGATAACACGCATATCATTTCCTCTCCCTTGAGGGAGTGGGTGAGGGATATAGGTTACTTTACCACCGCCATCTCTCCGCTTTGAGAGAATTTACCGGCAGTCAGTCTGTAGAAATACATGCCGTTCTGCAAATGCTCCCCGTGAAGAATGGCGCTATGCTGACCTGCGGTCATTTCTCCATTCGCAAGCGTTGCAATTACTTCTCCGAGAGAATTGTAGATGCTTAGCGTAACCGGCGCGGATTCGGAAAGCGAGAAGGAGATGGTTGTCGCGGCAGAGAATGGGTTGGGATAATTTTGCGAGAGCGAAAAACCCGAAGGAATATTGCTTTGCGGTTCATTCACGGCGGTTGCGCCGTAATCGGAGAGGGGGCGCCGCCATACGCCGCTGTCCGTTCCTGCAAATACATATTTGCCGTTGACTGCAAGTTGGAAGATTTGATTCGCAGGCAATGCGCCCGTAATCGTATCCCAGACAGCGCCGTTATTCGAAGAATAATACACATTGCCCGCCCCGGCAAACACGTACCCATTGCTCCCTGTAGCAATACATTGGACACTATTAGATGCAATTCCAAACCCGGTATTCGCCGTGTCCCAGGTTCCGCCGTTATCGTTAGAGTGGTACATCCCGCCGCCGTTAAACATTTCCAGGTATACATTACTCGCGTTTGCACCTACGCATTGCACCCACGTGCCCGGTTGAATCATAAACGCGGGATTATTCACCTGCGTCCACGTTCCGCCTTTATCATTGGACGTATAGACGACATTTCCTGACGCGGCGCCCGATCCAAGGTATGCGGTGTTGCCGCTTGCAGCCATGCAATTGACGCCGTCGGTCGCGTTCAGCAAACCATTATTCACCGCCTGCCAGCTCGCGCCGTCATTTGTGGTGCAATAGACGCCGTTAAAACCAGTTCCGGCAAACACGCACCCGTTGCCGGCAACAAAGCACTTAATGTAATCCGCCGCCGGTAGCACTCCGGGCTGCGTGGTATCCCAGCTCGAGCCGTTATTATTGGAAACATAAATGCCGCCGTTGCTGCCGCTGCCGTTGGAGCCTGCGGTTCCGAGATAGATTTTCCCGTTGTTGATGAGAACGCAATTAAAACCTGAAAATAGCAAACCGCCGGTTACGGAATCCCAATGCGCCCCGTTGTCCGTCGAACGGTACAGCCCGTTGAGTGCGGAAGCCGCAAAGACAGTATCGCCGCTTGCGGATATGTCATTGATTTGCCCTGCGTTTGCGATTGTATGCACCCACTGCGCGCGCGCTTGTTGTACAAATGCGCACAGCGCCAGCGCCAAAAAAAATGTGTAAATAAGTTTCATTGTTCGCGTCCTGAATATGATTAAAAAAACGTGTTTCAAGAATAGAAAATTAAGCCGACTTCATGGCTCGTTCAACTGAACGAATGTACAGTTTTACAAGCATGCCGG